>Ga0114931_10001052_pt1 | contig 34957 bp, 29 predicted proteins | sample 2SBtaG_FD_89579 | JGI IMG/M metagenome (GOLD analysis project Ga0114931, IMG submission 89579) | Deep subsurface microbial communities from Kolumbo volcano to uncover new lineages of life (NeLLi) - 2SBTROV14_V59a metaG | ecosystem: Environmental > Aquatic > Marine > Volcanic | place: Kolumbo... | reverse complement strand
TGACGCGCTGACTGTCGATGTCACGAAGATTCCTGGCATTTCGTTCGCCATTGGCAATTCGGCCGCTGTCACGCTTCGCATCATCATCGACGACGGCACGAATCCTGCGGTCAATGTTGACTTTACTTTGGTGAAGAACGCGCCAGTCCTGCAGCAGGTGCTGCTTGACACAACGCCTACACCCAACAAGCTCTTCCTGGTGTTCTCCAACTCGATCAACACCACAAACGCAGCGAACGACACAAACCAGACTGTCGTCGCCAACATCACGGGCAATCCCGCTGAGTTTGAGAATGCGGACGACGCAGCGTTTTCGACGAACGTCAGCGACCTTGACAACACAGAGATCGCGGCGCCCGTGCTCGTAGCGACGGCGCCACAGCGCAATGTGCTCGGTCTCGACGTAAACGCTGGTGTTCTGACAGTTGGCAAGTGGGTGCGTTACAAAGCAACCGCTGTCGACGATATGTTTGACATCACGGGGCTCGAAGCGACCGCAGTCGCTGTGCAGGTGACAGCGATTCAGACGCCTGCGATCACAGGCGCCAAATGGGCCAAGACCGTCACCAACAATGGTGATGGCGCCCCGGGCGGCGCTGGCGATGTTGCGGGCGCGCTCCGTGTTGACTTCAACCAGGTGGTTGGCGGCGCGGGCAACCTCGCGTTCTGGCAGAACGTCGTCGCAGCCCAGCCGACCTCGATCTCCGGCAGCGCCGACTGTGCAGGCACGCCTTGCATGAAGGTCGTCGCGGTCGATGCGCTCGACTCCAACTTCCCCAACAGCGTCTTCCTCACCATTGACGCAAACGCTGCGGGCACAAACACCGTCGAAGCAGACGGCCTCACTGGTCCGACGACGAACCTGTCACCCACAGCATTTGGCATGGCGCTGGACGCAGCCATGGGCGCTCCTCCAACGGACTTCCTCGGCACAGCAGTCACGGGCACAATCACCGTCGCATCGATTGGCGACGCCATTGCGCCCACCGACATCGCTGCGCCTTCGACAGCGGACATCAACAACGACGGCAGGATCGACGCCTTCAAGCTCCCCATGAGTGAGCCACTGGCTTCAGGCGCCACAGCCGCTGCCTTCACGTTCACCAGGCTCAACGCTGTGACTGTTCATCCCATCGCGCTGCTTCTGGCGAATATCCCAGGCAACACCGATCTCACCAACGTCGCCAACCAGGACACGGTGATGGCTGACGGCATGAACGACACGTTCGCGCCAACTACCTTCTCACTGCTAAGCGGCGACGCCACGGACCGTCTGAAAACCAACAACATCCTCGTCATGAACTTCGAACCGACAACGGTCGACTGGGACGACGACGGCAATGTTGGCGCCGCTGACATTGATGGCGAAGCGATCCCCGGCACGGGCGATGTCAACTTCGCCACCGTTGCGATCACCGCAGCCACATCGGGCGTCGCTGATCCCGCAGGCAATGGCTTTGACAGCACGCTTGGCAACGCAACGGTTGACGACTTCGCCGCTGCCAACGCCAGCGTCGATATGGCGCCGCCCCTGGCGCTCGAGGCGCAGTTCGTCACAGCGGACAACATTGACAACACAGGCGTGCAGATCGGCGTCGAGACCGATGGCGCCGCCGCCGTCGCCTCCAGCCCCGTCCCAGGCGCCGTTGGCGATCAGACCAACAACAACCAGGCCCGCATTATCACCAGTGAAAATGTCGCCAACGCTGCGGTGAACGAAACCAAGTTCATCCACGGCGCGAAGCCGACTGAGCGTTTCCAGGCTGGCGACTTTGTCTCCGCGACCGCCAACAAACTCAGCCTTCGTGACAACACGTCGGGTGGCTATGAAGCGGGCGACACGCTCACCATTTCCGTTGGCAATGGCATCGATGATGGCGCCGCCAACAACGCGCTTGTGCCCATCAACAACGCAGCCCTCACCGTGGTTGATCGCTCGGCGCCTGCGATTTCTCTGCAGACCGACATCAACAACAACACCATTCTCTCCGCATTCGTCAGCGACACCAACAACGACGGCTTTGCGGATCAGGCCCGCCTGATCTTCAACGACACCATCGACTCTGCGACTGTGCAGGCCGCCGACTTCACGTTCGCCAATGCGGCGCTCTCCATGGTGGGCACGCCCGCAGTGAGCAGCTCAGTCGTCACAATCAACTTCACCGACGGCGTCGAGGTCTTCTCAAGCAGTCTTGAAGTGGTCATCAACATCGTCGCGATGAGCGGCATCGCAGACCCCGCGGGCAACGCGCTCGAGAACACCGTTCCAACGCCCATCGTCACGCAGCCTGTTCCTGAGCCCGCCCGCGACGGCGAGTTCATGGCTGTGATGGACATCAGCGGCACGATCACCGGAACAAACGGTTCGGTGGTCCCCGCGGGTACGCAGGTCGCAGGCATGTTTGTGGTTCCTGTAGCCAAGGAAATCACTGTCACTATGAACGGCTTGACCTTCTCGATCACCGATTCGACTTCACTCGAAGCGATCACCAATGTGATTCTGGGTATTGAGTCGAAAGCTTTCCTCATTGCGGAGGATCCGGTCACGCAGGGCAACGACATGGTCATTCGCAACGGCAAGAATGACTACGGTGCTGGCGCCACGGTCGTAGGTGGTGTGACTGTCAGTGTGAAGTCGCTGTCGAGCGTCACGGTGTCCATCACGGGTGGCGCCAAGGCCAGTGGATCCGTTCGCATGTCTTGGGATGTCGGTCGCTCCAACACAGGGCGAGCTGACAGCCTCATCAGCAATGGCTACATGATTGGCCAGGACGCCATTGTTTCGTCCGCAGTCGTGACAGGCGACACGGGCGCCTATCTCTTGCATATGACGGCGCCTGTGGGCGCGTTCAATGGCTTCCTTGACGCATCGGGGAGGCCAGTCATTCTGGTCGTCACATTGCCAACGGGTGAGCGCTTCCCGGTCTCTGGTCTTCTCAACAAGATTGGCGGCGGTGGAGCTATGCTCTTCCAACCAATGAACCGCTCCGACACGCCCGCTGCGACAACCTTCAACATCGACCTTCAACAAATCGTGCGGCGCGATGTCTTCTCGGGCTGGAACTGCCTTGCTGATGATCGCGACGCTGGCTTCGCCACCGCGTCCAACACACGGCCCGTGCTTCCTCGGGGCGTGGCGTCTGCGAACGTGCAACTTGGCACGAGCTTGCCCAATGCGACATCGCTGTCGAGCTATGTCTATCACAATGAAAATGCGGCGCCCAGCGATCAATGGACTGCTGCGGACGATGGCGCTGATGCGTTTGACAGCCTCATCATCGACGTGAACTCCATCGACTTTGTCGCCTTCACCGCGACGAGCCGGGGTGTGCAGGTCGCCAGCAATTCCAGCCCCAGCGGCATCAATGCCGTCGTGGGTGGATACGCGACTGGATTCTTCTCGCAAAGTCGTGTTGGCGTCTTCCAGTTTGGCGCCGGCATCGCGACGGGCTCGAGCGCCTTCACCGCCAGCGACCCCTTCCCCAACAGCAATGTCACGCTTGGCTGGTTCTTCGGGACAAACACGACGGGCGCCCAGAGTGTTCCGACAACGTTCCTCTCGGGGAGCGGCCTTGACTTTGCTATCTTCTTCACGCATGACGCCAATGGCATCAACATCACCACGCTTGGCGCAGGCGGCGCAGGCGACACGCTCGCCGTGAGCGCAGTAGAGGCCTACTTTGGCCACGTGCCCTAATCGACACCTCGCGCACGGAGCGCGAACTCGACATCTAACGTGATATTCCCTGCGGGGGCCAAACGGCCCCCGCGTTTCTTTTTGCCCATGTGTCACGCAACCGACCGACGATTGCCGCATAGACTGCGCATCAGAACCTGGACTGGCTGGGAGCCTCACATGTATGTTGGGCGACGAATGCAGATGAACGCTGGCGTGTGGTTGGTCGTTGCGTGCTGCGTGTGGACTGCGACGGCGCAGCCGTTTGATCCACCTGCCACTACAAGTGTGCGTGAGCGCATTACCGGCCTGCTGATGAGCGGGCCGGGCGCCCCTGCGCCAGAACCAGGCGACCAATTGCTTGCGTTCTTCAATGACACGCTGCTTGGCGTGCACACATTCACAAGTGATCAGGCGGACCCGAGGTCGTTCGATCTGCTTGTCATCGGCGACAACCCCAACACGCAAGAAGTCGAAGGGCCCAAGGTTAGTCAGCCCCTGTCGCTGCGGTTTTTCGACGCTAGCACAAATTTTGTGCGAACGGACGTCGCAGCCCTCAACACCAATGGCGAAGTGTTTAATCTGACGTTTCAGGGTCGAGCGGTGATTGAGATCACCGACACCAATGGTGTGCCGCTTCCTATTCCAATCGACCTCACGCCGCGCAGGAATCTCGATGCGCTCATCGGAGGCGACGCCGCCAAGGTGGGAGGCGCTGGAGGCAAGGTCGTCACTGGCGCGAAAGGCAAGAGCGGCGCAAGCGGTGGCAGTGCTGCGTTCGATGTCGATGGCGACGGCAAGATCACGCGGGGCGATGCAATTATCGTGATACGACTGGTGATTGGCGCCCGTCGCGCCGTCAGCGATCAAGCCGCCAGCAGAGCGGATGTCAATGGTGATGGCGTCGTCAACACAAAAGATGCAATTGCGATACTTCGCAGTAGGCAGTGACGCCGCTGTATGGCGCAATGGCGCAACGGCGCAGCGCGTTGTGTATGCGCCGCTGGCCTTCTCACTGCTTGAGATTATCGCGGTGCTCGTGATTATGTCGATGGGCGTGGCGCTCGTGGCGCCAACGCTTGCCCGAAGTGGCGGCAAGGCTGCGGAGCGGAGAGCGATGGCCCAGGTTGTCGATGCGCTGCGGTCCGCCCGCGTGGACGCCATTCGCGCCCAGCAGCCAAGAACAGTGCGCGTCACGATTGTCAATGGCGCCGCCGTGGCGCAGATCGGCGCTGAGAAACACACGATTGATCCATGGCCAATTGCGTCGTTCAAGCTTGCGCAGGACAGCGCTCCTGTCAGTGAACGCCACGCAAGACGTCCGCTGCAGAGCGGCGGGAGTAACAGGACGCCGAGGGGAACGGGAGATGTGCGAGTTATCTTTCAACCAAGTGGCAGAACAGATGCTTTGGCGGTCGTCGCTGATTCTTTACGCGGGGCTAGACTGTGGCGGATCACGTTCGATCCTGTATCCGGGGCGCCAACGCTTGCGCGCGTCGCATCGGAGGACAAGAAGCGATGAGCATGGGTGATGATTCTCTGAATCTCGATCAAAAATCATCTAATAAGATGGCCCGTTGTCCTGGTGGGGCGGTTCTCCGGGTCGCCAGTGCTGCGCAATTTGCCGAGATTTGGCGGTGTTCACACGGGCGAGACGCCCGTGCCACTGATCCTGATACTCATGGGCGAGACGCCCATGCAACAGGCCTTGATACTCACGTGCGTCAGCGCCTTCCTCGGTGGCGCGGGCGTCTCGCACGCGATGGGCGCGCCTTGCACGCACAACCTGACATCGCAATGAAGAGTGCGCGACTGCGGTCGCAATCTGGTCACAGGGCGCGGGCGTTTTCGTTGCTCGAGATGCTCGTTGTACTCGTCATCATGGGGCTGCTCGTCGCGCTTGTGCTCCCCCGCGTCACGCGAAACATCGGAAAGGGCAAGGTGCAGACGACGCGGGCCCAGATTGAAATGCTGTCGTCTGCGGTGAACCAGTTCATGCTCGAAGTGGGCCGATACCCGACCGTCGATGAGGGGTTGGCGTCGCTTCTTGACAAGCCGCAAACTGTCGAAGCGGACAAGTGGGATGGTCCTTATTTAGAAAAGGATTTTCTGCCCAAAGATGGTTGGGGCAGGGACTTTATTTACGCTATGGATGAAAAGGGCAGATTCGTGATTCGCTCGCTTGGCGCCGATGGCAAACCAGGGGGCGAGGGCGACAACGCAGACATGGACAATCGAACAACGTGACGAGCGCTGACAGAGACATATCAACAACAGTCGAGGCTAAGTCGCTGACGGATGCAGCGTCAGCGCAGCGCACCAGTTCCGGGCGCACGGCGCCTGATGGATCGCGCGCAGCGCTGCTTGCTTTTGACGCAAGCGTGTTTCTTTCGACGCTTGTTGAGCGCGACGAAATAAGCGGCACAGATCAGCGTCTCGCCCTTGAGGTCGCAAGGCAAAGCGGCGTGTCGCCCTTACGAGCCATTGTCGATCTGGGCGTCATCAGCGAAGAGGCGCTGGCGGATCTGCTCGCTGGAGCAATGGGGGCGGCTCGCTGGCGCGCCAAGGAATCCCGGGGTTTCATCAGCGATCGGGCGCCCAGGGCTTTTCAGCGCAGCGCTTCGCTCCTGCTGCTTGAGGACGAAGCAGGCGCGGCGGATGGTGCGTCTGACGCACACACGCTGGTCGTTGCAGATCCTTCCGATCGGCGCAACGTGCGCGCCGTGTTTCAGATATGCGACCACGCGCACATAGCGGTGGCGATAGGCGCCGCAAGCGATATCCACGCAGCTCTCGACGCGGAGGAGAACGAGGATCGCGCAGAGACTGCGCCAGACGCATCGGCGCCGATTGATGTCACGGGCGAGCTCAGCGCGCTTCGCGACATGGCCAGCGAAGCGCCCGTCATTCGTTTCTTTAACCAGACGATCGAGCGCGCCCTTGACTTGGGCGCTTCGGACGTGCATGTCGAGCGTTACGACCGGGCGCCCTCGCTGCGCCTGCGCGTAGATGGGTTCCTGGTTGAGCAGCCGCCGCCACCTGACGCGCTTTTTGAAGCGCTGTTGTGCAGGATCAAGATTCTCGCAAGCCTCGATATTTCGCAGCGGAGAAAGGCGCAGGACGGGCGCATTCGCCTGCGCCTTCGCGGCAGAATGGTGGACCTTCGCGTCAGCCTGATTCCCACAATGTATGGGCAGGACGCCGCGATTCGCATTCAGGACCGAAAGAAACTCAGCGGCGTGGGGCTTCAAGATCTGGGCTTTTTCGATGAACAATCCGCGTGGCTCGACCGCATCGCAAGAAAGAGCCACGGCATTGTGCTCATCACCGGACCAACGGGGTCGGGCAAGACGACGACGCTCTATGCGCTGCTCAATCGGCTCGCTGCGGTTGATCGCAAGATCATCACCGTGGAGGATCCGGTCGAGTTCGCCATGGCGGGCGTCAACCAGATTCAAGTGAATACGGAGACCGGGCTGGGATTCGCCACAGCGCTTCGGCACGTGCTTCGCCACGATCCTGACGTCATTCTTGTGGGTGAGATTCGTGACGCGGAGACGGCGCAAATGGCGTTCCAGGCAGCGCTCACGGGGCACATGGTGCTCTCAACGCTGCACACCAACGACGCGCCGGGCACGTTTATTCGTCTGATTGAAATGGGGGTGGAGCCCTATCTTGTCACCGCAGCGGTCGCAGGCGCAACGGCGCAGCGGCTACTCCGCAAGATCTGCTGCGCGTGCAGCAACGAGGCGGGCGCCCGGGCGTCATGCGACACCTGCGCCGGGCTGGGGTACAAGGGGCGGGTCGCGGTCATGGAGCTGGCGGAGATGAGCACCGCTGTGAAGAGGGCTCTTGGCGACGCTGCTGACGAACGTCAGGTGCGCGAGGCCCTACTCGCTGAGGGCTATGCGCCCATGCGCGAGATGGCGCAGCGGCTCGTTGAAGCGGGCGTCACCGACAACGCAGAGGTCGCGCGGGCGCTGGGCGCCAGCGCGATCGAACAAGAGCCCTGAGCCGTGGCCCAGCGATTTTCCTACAAAGCGGTTGCATCAGGCCCCCGTTTCAGCGGCGCAGGAGGCGCATCAGCAGGCGCCGCGGTTATCGCAGGTGAGGGCGACGCTGCCGACGAAGCGGCGCTTCGGCGCAAGCTGTACGAACAGGGGCTCGTCCCCATCGAGATCCGCCCCGCGGGCAAGCGCGTGTTCCCGCGCGCCACGAAGCCTCGAGCCGTCTCCACAACCGGCGCCTTCACCAGCAAACCAATGCGCTCGCGCGATCGACAATGGTTCTTTCAGACATTTCGCCGACTGTTGGAAGGCCGAACACCCACAGAGGAAGCGCTGACAACCATGGTCGAACTCGCGCCAACGCCTTCGTCCCGCGGCGCGTGCGAGCGCGTGCGCAGCGCAGTGCGCAGCGGACGACCGCTTGCAGAAGCAGTCGAGGAGATTCCCGGCTTGGCTGCGGCGCACTATGTCGCGCTGTTGCGCGTTGGCCATGCGTCGGGCGCCATCGTCAAGGTCGTCGCGCTGATCGACGACGCGATGACGCGCAGGCGAGAACTTACCCGTCTCGTCGTCAGCAGGCTCACCTATCCCCTGATTGTCGTCACTGCTGCGATTGGCGCCGTCTGGTTTCTTTCTGCGTATGTCATTCCGCGCGTCGCTGAGACGCTTGCGAGCGTGGGGAGCGACCTGCCGTTCGCCACCCGTTTCACACTTGAAGCAGCGAGCGTGCTCATGTGGTTAGCGCCAATCACGCTGACAGCAGGCATAGGCGTCACCATCGCCTGGCGTCGCAGCGTCATGCCCGCTGGGGTGCGCCAATGGGTCGAGGGTTGGCTTACTCGGGCGCCCATCGTGCGCGACATCGCATGGACCGGACAGGCTGCGCTGACGTGCGACATACTGGCGACGACGCTCGAAGGGGGCGGCGACCTGCTCGAAGCGATGGATCTTGCGGGGTGTTCACTCCAGTCAACAGTGCTTCGCGCCCGGCTGATAGACGCTCGGGCCCGGGTCCGCGAGGGGGGTGACATCGGCGAAGCCCTGCACAATGCGAGCGTCCTGCCCCCTCTTGTCAGCGCTATCGTCCGTACAGGCGTGCGCAGCTGCGACATCACGGGCGCATTCCGGCGTGGGGCCCAAGCGGCTGCGCAGCGGCAGGATGAGGTGACCCAGCGTCTCTCGATGCTGCTTGAGCCCGCCATCATCCTCATGCTTGCGGCCCTTGTCGGATGGGTGATGTATAGCCTTGTAGCGGGTATGTTGACGATATACGACCTTGGCGGCATTTGATCGCAGCAGGCTTGTTCGCTGCGCCGCAGAGTCTTTCTCATTTGAGGTGGCACATGTGGGATAAACGTCATGCAGGACTCGCGTCGTGGATCGGGATCGCAGGATTCGCCCTGGCCTTGGTCTCGTGCGCGAGTGTTGACAAGACGGCGGAATCACCCGCCCGGCCTGCGCTCAAAATCCCCGCGTATAACGCAGCGAGCAGGCCCATTGTCGAAGCGTTTCCACGTGTTGACGGCCCGCTCGAAGCGTCGGCGCCATTGCTGCTCGTGCGCGAGCGTCTCAAGGCAGCCCGGCGTAGCGGGCAGAATGTCGAACCAGCGATCGTCAACGGACAAGAGGGCGAGCTGCGCCACATCAAGTACAGCGCCGTCAACGCCACCGCTGACCAAGTGGTGCGGGCGCTGGTGGGCGAACTCCTCGGGCGCAACTACATCGTCGAGCAAAGCATCGCCACGCAGCGCGTCAACATCGACATCGACGACGAAATGACCGACGCTGATCTCGATGATGTGCTTCACGCGCTGGCCATGGTGTATGGCTGGTCGGTCGAGGAGCGAGGCGCCGTGACCGTCGTCGCGCCCGCAGCGTCAATGGCCAGGCTGGACGCGACGCCAATTATCGAAGCACGGGCAGCGTTTCCATCACAGCGCGTCGCAGCCCGCGTGTATCGCATGAAATATCTCCCCGTGACCCAGGCGCAGTCGGTGTGCCAGCCGCTCATGTCGCCCGGAGGCGCGATCATCGTCGCAGGGCGCTCGCTGGTGATTGTGGATCGCACCAGCCAGCTCAATCGCCTGGGAGACGTGCTTGCTGCCCTCGACAAACCTGCCTTTGATGGTGTGGAAATATGGACCTATCGCCTGCGTCACCAGCCGCCCGAACAGGCCAGCAGGGTCCTTGACGCGATAGGCCAGGCTGCGGGCCTTTCCACAGGCGGCGACGCGCTGGCGACGTTCGTCCCTGTTGGTGGAACTGACCGCTTGATGGTGGTGAGCAGGGATCCAACCATCCAGCCGATTGTGCAGCGCTGGCTTGCGCAGGTGGACCAGCCGTATGGCGAGAGTGGTCGTCAGCGCTATCTGTATCGCATTCAAAGCTACGACCCGGCCCAGCTCGAGCATCTGCTCGCCACGGTGTTCGCTGGCAAACTTGCGCCGCCGACCGCGCCCCCAGGCGACTCGCGCATGCGGCTGATCATGGCGCCGGAAGAGGATCTGATGGTCATCGAAGCCAGACCAAGCGACTACGCCGACCTGCTCGCGTTCCTCAAGCGCGTCGATCGTTCCCGCCAGCAGGTGCTGCTGCAAACGGTCATTGCGGAAGTGTCGCTGAAGAACACACTGCAATGGGGCGTTGATTATTTCCTCCAGACGAAGACTGGTGAAGGCGCTCTTGATTTGACGGGGAGCGCGCTGGCGCTGGGGCCAGCAGCCCCCACGGGGGCCGTTGCCTTCACCGCAGCGGACGGCTTCGCTGTGCTGCAGGCGCTGGATTCTGAAAGCGATGTGACAATCCTCGACGCACCAACACTCATGGCGACGGACAAGGGTGAATCCACCATACAAGTCGGCGCCGAAGTGCCTGTCTTGCGCGCTAGCCTCGACAGCAACACGCAAACGGGAGGCACTTCGGGCATTCGCAACGAAGTGCAGTACCGCGACACCGGCGTCATTCTTACCGCACAACCAAGGGTCAATGAGAGCGGCAACGTTTCGCTTCATTTGCGCCTTGAAATCACCGACGCGGTTCCCAACTCGACAAGCGGCATCGACTCGCCCGAGTTCACCAAGCGCGTCGTCGAGACCGACGTCACAGTGCCTCATGGCAGAACGTTGCTCATTGGCGGTATCCGCTCGCGCCGTGACATCGACCGCGCGCAGAAAGTGCCCTTCCTTGGCGATGTTCCCGCTGTGGGCGCTGTGTTCTCCAACATTGACCGTGAAAAAGAGGCGACGGAGCTGCTCATCGCCATAACCCCAAATATCGTGAGTAATCCACATGAAGCAGCGTCGCTTGTGAGCGATTTTGTCGCGTCAAGCGACGAGCTGAAGACGGCGCTCCTGCAGTTCGCAGACGCGCTTCCAAGGCCACTCGCTTTGGAGGTTCGTTCAATCTCGTCACCGGACGCTGCGAAGCGCGTGCCGCCGCCGAAGCCAGGTGACGATGCGCCCAGCAGCGGCCCAGCGTCGTTTGAGGGAGAGCCGCGTGCAGTGATGAACCTGCGTCAACTGGCTTCGAATCTTCCTGCGCAAGGGGACGACGCTGCGTTTGTGGCGAGTTTCCTGCGTTCGATGCTCATTCGCGCAGAGGCTGCGTCGCTGAACGTCACGCCGGCAGGAGGCTGAGAATCGCGTGAAGAGCGCGTATCTGAACCATTGAAGCTGAACCGTTGGCGTTGAGCCGGTGGCGCGGGCGTCTCACCCGTGGAAAAAGTTGCTTGTTTGGCCTGACTACGCTACATGGACCGCTCGGAGGGCGGCGCCACCTGGACAGGCTAGCTTGAGGAATTGACCCGCCAGAAGAAATATCTATTTTGACAGGGGTTCACCGTGTCGTTTTCGCTACACAAGACGTCTCCGTCGCATAAGAGTGCCTAGCAAAGAGCGAACTCCCTTGGTGGGGCAGGTCTCTAACCTGCCCATTGCGTGTTCGAAAAAGCTAGTAGACCGATCGTTCTCCTCGACTGTCAAATGATTCGCCGCCACCTTCCATCACAGCGACGCGGGCGCGGGCGGGGGGACGCTTGCGCCTCCAGCAAAGAAATCCATTCTGTTTGGCGATCTAAAGCGTTTACATTGCTCGAAGCAGTTGTCGCGCTGGCGCTGCTGTCGGGTCTGATCGTCGTGACGTTGAACATTCGAGCAGCCAACCTTGCAGCGTCGCGCCGCATTTCGAGTCGGCTCGCTGCTGCTGACGCTGCGGATGAAACGCTGCGCATGGCGCTGGCGGGCGCCCTCTTTGAGCTCACGAGCCAGAGCGACAAGGCGGTGAATCGCGCGCAGGGCGCAAGCGCTGACGGCGCTGCTGATACAGCGCAAGTGGAGCGATGGGAGGGCGTGACTGCGGGCGTTTCATGCCTGTGCACACGCCAGCGAGTTTCCATAAAAAACCCGCTGCCACTGAGTGAAGAGGAACGTAAGGCGCTCAGCGCACAGGATCGGAAGAGTCGGCGTTCCCTTCAAGGCGTGCGCGTCGTTGCGCTTTGTGACGGAGAGGAGGCGTCTGTCCTCCTGCCTGCGCAATGACTGGCGCGAAGCGCGATCGTGCATTCACACTGCTCGAAACGCTGCTCGCGCTGTCCACATTCGCTGCGCTGACGGTGTTGATCGCTGCGATGCTCGCGCAAACGCGCGCATGGACGCAGGAAAATGCGCTCCCGGACGCAGCCCTGCGTCCCTTCCGCGTCGAATCACTGTTGCGTGAACAGCTCAGCGCGCGAGCCATTGTTGGCGAGCAGGGGGATGACGCGATCGATGGCGCCGTGCTGGAGGCCGATGCCCTTCGCTTCTATACGTCGACGCCTGCGCTCCTGCCTGACGCCGGCATCGTCCGGGCGTCGTACGTGATCGAGCGCGAGGCGCGGTCGCTGCTTGTGGGGGCGAAGTCGCCAGCCCGCGCATCACTGGCGCTCGTGGAAAATCGCGTGCTCGATGTCGCCAAACCAGGCGGCGGGCTCGACACAACGCTGCGGGCTGCGTATCGCGACACTGACATAGAACGGCGCCATACGGTGTTATCCGATTGTTCTGCGCTGGCGTTTGAGGCGCTGGTCACGCGCGAAAAGAAGAATGTTCGTCGAAAACGGGCGGGAGATCCACCAGCAATGGAGCGTGTGTGGATCCCCGCGCAGGTCTACATCGAAGAAGTCCAGCGCGCCGCTGCAGCAGTTGAACCCGCCGCTGGGAGACCGGCAAGCAAAGACCCAGCGGAACCAGGCGCGAGCGCTGCGCAATCAACAGATAGCGCCTTGGAGACATCGGCGCCAGCGGTGGTGCGCCTGGTGGGATCGTGTGATACAGGAGTGTTTGTATGGGTGTTCAACGTCACGGATTCGCGCTCCTTTTGACGCTCATTGCGGGCGCTGCAATTTTCGCGCTGGCGATGACGGGCGCGGTCAACGCACGCACGTCGGTGATCGAAGCCGCCGCTCGGCGCAAAAACGCACAAGCCCAGCGTGAAGCGCAAAGCGCTGCGCTGATTGCGATTGGCGCCATCATCGACGCTGGCGGCGGTGCAACCAGCGCCGGAGGCAGTGACACGCTCGACAGCGCCCAGCGCGTCGTGGACGCGCTTGATCAGTCAAACATACCACAACTGCCTCCGGGTTTGCCCATTCGCGATCTGCTTGAAGGGCTTAAAGGCGAGCAGGGTGGCGGTAAGGCGTCGCCAGCGACGGGTGGGAGCAGCGTGCGGGTCGCAGGGCGCAAGGCTGGTGCGCTGAGCGCCCTGGTCAAGCGCGGAATACCCGTACAACCGCTGATTGTCGAATTCCCAGGTGATGGCGCCAGCGCCGCCGCGGAGCCATCGCAGTTTCGCGTGCAGATCATCGACGCTGGTGTCTTGGTCAACATCAACACCGCTAGTGAAGCGCAGCTGACTCGGCTCATGATCAGTGTCGGGATCGACGGCATCACAGCCCAGTCGCTTTCGCAGCAGCTTCTTGACTGGCGTGATGATGACTCGTTCGTGCATCCGCTGGGCGCCGAACGCGACGCATATGCAGCCCGGGGCGTGCACATTCGCAATGGTCCGCTGACATCGCTTGCTGAGCTTGCGTACCTTCCCGCAGCAACACCCGATGTTCTCCGGACAGTGACGCCGCTGCTCACGGTGGCGGGCGACAGCAAGATTCACGCGCTCTCGGCGCCTGAAGTGGTGCTTGCGAGCATTCCCGGCATAACGCCAGGCGTCGCATCGCGCCTGGTGAGGCTGCGAAAGGCGGGATCGCTCAATGACGAAGCGCTGCGCTCAGTCACGGCGCCTCTGGCGGATTCTGTGCATGAAGCGCTGCGCATCGCCCCAAGCGGCTTTCTTCGCATGGTCGTGACGCCCGTGCCGTCCCCAAGCGACGCCCGGGCCCAAGGCCTACGCTTGCAAGTGTCGCTGGAAGTGACGGAAGACGGCATTCGGCGCGTCCATGTTACGCCAGCGACATTGCTTGCTGATGAGGAGCGCGCCCAACAATGAATCCGCTGCGCTCACGTGTCATCTCAGCGATTATTGTAGGAGATGATCTGCACGTCGTCGCGCTGCATGTCTCGCGCGCTGGCGTCCGCATGCGCGCCAGCGCCGATTGCAAGGGATTTCTTCGTCTGCAGGGGCTGGAGCGCCAATCGGCGTTAGCGTCGATTGCGCGCCAGCCCGGATCGCTCGTCGTGGTGGCGCCCGCAGCGTGGTGCGTCGTGGGGACGGCTGCGATCACGCAAAAGCAGTGGCGGGCAGCTCGTGCAGAGCTGCTCGAATCTGTTGAGCACATGTTCCCAATCGAGCGGGACGACGCGCTGCTTGGGCAGATTGACCTGTTTTCAAGGGAAAATCCACACCTTGATCACCCGGTGGGGGGTGCGCTGATCGCAGCGAAGCGGTCGCGCGTGGCGCCAGCAGTGCAGGCGATCGAGTCGGCGCTTGGTCGAAGCGCGTTGCGCGTCATCAGCGCGCACATGGCGCTCCCAGCCCTTGGTCTACAGCGCGATGAGAAGGCGCTGGTCTTCGATGAAGCAGCCTATGGCGAGCGCGTGCAGCACGAACTGGCGTATGGTCTGCCTGTCGCGCTCGACGAATCTATCACAGAGAATTCGACAGATGCGCCCCAGGGCGCTTTCACCTGCGTAGTCATGCCAGGCGCCGCGCCGGTGAACGAAGCGCAGCCTGTTTCACCCACGCTTCTGGCGATTGCGGGCGCGCTGTCAGCGACAGTTTTTGCAGGTAGATTTGCGCCGCTCATGGGCCCGCCGCAGCGCGTAGCGCCCTGGTGCGCAGGACCAACCGTTGCGGGCGCAGCGGCTGCACTGCTCTTGGTGGTGGCCGGGCAGGTCTGGGGATCGCGCCTGCGCAACGAGACGATGCGCATTGACCAGCGCATGTCGGCTATCGAAGACCGCGTCATTCACACGCAGCAGCTACGAACAGAGACCGAGCGCGTTGACGCTCTGCTGCGCAACGGCGTTCAGGCGACGCTGGCGCAGTGGGATTCACCCATGCCCATTCTTCGCGAGGTGACTGCTGCCTTGGGCGAAGAAGGTTTCTATTATCGCATCGAAGTGAATGGCGCCAGCGTCCTGCTTCGAGGAGAGGCAGCGAGCGCGGACGCGTTCTTGCAACGGCTGGTGGGCAGTCGATTGTTTTCCGCAGCGGAGTTTCTTGCGCCGGTGAGCAAATCTTCGATTTCGGGACACGATGTCTTTGAGATTCGCGCCCAGCGCGTCGTCGACGGGAGGCGGCGATGAATGGAAGAATGTTGCGAATGGTCATGCTGGCGGGCGTGGTGATCGTGCTCACCGTGCTGGTGTTCGCGGACAATCTGGGTGGACATTCGGCCGACGACGCCAGCGGCGCAAGCGCCGACGCTGCGCAGGTGGTGGTCGAGCGCGCAGCGCAGCTCAAGCAAGCGGAATCGATTGCGTCGCAGGAAGACGCTTGGCGAGGGACGCTGGCTGCGAACAACAAAGGGCTCGAAGACGCGCGCAGTCGCATGATCGAGGCGCCAAGCGTCGACATTGCGGGCGCCAAGCTGCGCGAGGTCGTGCAGCAGGTCATGGGCGATGTTGGCGTCACGCTTGATGTCTCCGACGCCGTCACGCCGATTAACGTTGTGGCGGACGAGCCGCTGCACGTGATTGGCCTGCAGCTGCAGTTTCAGACGAGCGACATGGAGTCGCTGTATGCGTTGGTGGATCGGCTTGAGCACATGCCTGATCTGATGACCAACGTATCGCGTTTGCAGGTGCTTGGCCCCGGTCGCGCCGCTGGCGCCGGGCTTGATGTCACCATGGACGTGCGTGCGCTTTCATGGATCGCCCGCGAGACACAATGAGCGAACCGCAACACAAGCATCGCGACGCAACCTCGCTCGATGCGCTTTCCCAGGCTCGTCCCGGCGCGCCAGGCCTGCGCCTGCAGCGCGCTGCGATGGGCGCGTCGCTTGCATTCGTTGGCGTTGCGAGCGCGGTGCTTCTTTGGCAGTTTGTTCGACCGATTCCCCATCCAGCGCCAGGGTTGGCGCCTGTCCAGCCGACGATCGCTGCTGTGGATCCCCCGGGCGTCCTGACGTCCGCGCAGTCAATGGCGGATCGGCGCGACACGCTCGCGGCGCTCGCTGACGCGGGAAACATCTTCGCGCCCGACCGCAAGCCGTGGCCCACATCGGCAACCGCTGCTGGCGATTCGGAGAAGAACCAAACAACGACTGTTATTCTTGGTGGAGGCGCCAGCGCCTCCCAGCCGCCGCCTGAGCGCGATGATTCGGGACGTTTAGACTTGTCACAGGTGATTCTGACGCCGGTGACGAACAAATTGCCCCCTGCCCTCTTTCGCGAAGCGAGCGCAATGCGCGTGGAGATCATTTTTGGCGCCGTCATGCCAACGCCGGAGCAGTCACAGTTGGGCGCCGTCGTGCGTGTGGGCAAGATCGCCCAGGTCGTGCGCGAGGGTGGGACCATCACGACGGAGGGAGATGGTTGGTTCGTCTTCGCGATTGATCCCTATAGCGATAGGGTGATTGTGTCGCGCGATGGCTACAACGTGGAGCTTCGCCTTCACGACGCAATAAATGCGCCACTTATTGCGGGTGTATCAACAGCGCAGCGACCATCGCCACTCCTTGGGGTCCAGGCGCATCGTATCGCGGTCGCCAATGTGACGGCCGATCAGGTTCGCGCCGAGCTCACGGCTGCGGGTCTAGCGCCGTGGGAGATCGATACGGTGTTGCGTCTTGCTCAGCGAGAGGACGAGCCGAAGAAGACGGACGACATCGCCAATGTGGCGCGCAAGGAGTCCGCGTCAAAGACAGATGGCGAGGCGCGTCCAGCGGGTTCACCGCCAGCAGTCCCCACGGACATCGCCGCACTGTTGAAGATGATGGCGACAGGGCATGCGCCAGGCGCCCCAGTCAAGCCAGCGCCTCCAGCGCCAAAGCCCGACGCGCCCAAGCCTGATGCGCCTAAGAGCCGGTAACAGAATGTGCGTATGCACTGGCGGCACGGGTGTCACGCCCGTGTGATCGCTCGAATATTTCGACTAATTACCACATATAGAACATACAGAGCCCTGTGCCGCCAGAAATGGCGGGCTTTGTGTGTAGCGCTGTCAGTGTGATTCCGTGACGCGGAGGACCTCGCTGATGGTTGTAAATCCATCCTTTGCCTTGCGCAGTCCATCCTGACGAAGCGTGTCCATGCCACGCTCGATACACATCCTGCGGAATTCGCTGACATTCGGGTTTCGCGCCACGATGTCGCGAAGCTGATCGTCAACCACGAGCATTTCGTAGAGGCCAAGTCTTCCAGTGAATCCGGTGTTGCGGCACTTGTCACACCCTTTACCTTCCCATATTTTATCAGAAGGAAGGCCGTTCATCTCAAGAAAGTCACCCAGTTCGCGCGTGGGCGCTGTCTGGTGCTTGCAGGCGCCGCAGATTCGCCGAACGAGCCGTTGCGCGAGCACCGCGTTTAGAGCGGCTCCCACGAGAAATGGTTCGACGCCAATGTTGACGAGGCGGGTCAGAGAGGATGGCGCGTCGTTTGTGTGCAACGTGGAGAGCACAAGGTGACCGGTGAGCGCGGCTTGCACCGCGGTGTGCGCCGTCTCAAGATCACGAATCTCGCCGACCATGATGACGTCGGGATCCTGTCGAAGCAACGCCTTGAGGGCGGCTGCGAACGTCATGCCGATGTGTTCATGCGTCTGGGTTTGCGTAATGCCCTCAAGGTGATACTCGACCGGATCTTCCACAGTTGAAATATTCAGTTTCTTCTTGTCCATCTTGCGCAGCGACGAATAGAGCGTCGTAGTCTTGCCGGATCCGGTCGGCCCTGTCACAAGAATGATGCCGTGGGGCTGGACAATCTGCTTCATCCAGATCGCGAGCGTTGAATCGTCGAAGCCAAGTTCAGACAGTTCAACATTGATGCTGCGGGTGTCGAGGATGCGCATCACCGTCTTTTCGCCATAGGGCGTGGGAATGGTGGACACACGCAGGTCGAGTCTGCGTCCACGAACCACCGCGCGAATTCGACCGTCCTGCGGGAGGCGCCGCTCGGAAATATCAAGATTCGCCATGATTTTCAAGCGCGACGTGATGGCGGCAGCCATGCGCGAAGGAGGCGTCATTGACTCAAACAGCACGCCATCTATGCGAAATCGCACCTTGAGCGTGTTCTCCGCAGGCTCTATGTGGATATCGCTTGCACCGTCCTTGACCGCAGTCTGCAGGATGTAATTGACATAGCGTATAACGGGAGATTCACCTGCTTGTTTCTCAAGGTCCACCTCTTCATCGCTCGACTGCTCGACCTGCACATCATCTTCGTCAATGTCGCTGAGAATGTCCTCGACATCTTCGCTCGAGTCCTCCTCAGTCGCTCCATAGAACTCCAGGGCTGTGTGAAGATCGCCTGGCGTGATGATCACGAGCTTGACGCTGGCGACGCCAAGACGCCTGCGCACTTCATCAAGCAGGAACACATCGTCTGCGCGCGTCACGCCGAGCACCAGCCGGTCGCCCTCCTGGCGAAGCGGGGCAGCCTGGCGCGTTTTGCAATAGGCGGGCGTCAGGCGTTGCACTGCACCGCCGTCGAGTGCGTTGGGGCCCAGGGACGTATCAATGCGCTCGAACGGAACGTCTTCCAACTCTGCGACGGCGCGCTGCACCGCTTCTTCATCCACATCAAGATCGAGGATGGCGCCCACCAGCGTGCGCCCGGGGGACTGCGCGATGGAAGTGCGGACCGCTGTCAATTGTTCGGGCGTGATGACCTTGCGGGCCACGAGCATCTCGCCAAAATCCTGCCAGGCGCTGGCGCCCTCCTGTTCGTCGGGCGTGTAGATCGCGGTGAGTGTCGCGTCGTTGTCCCGGTCGACCGCTTCGGACACAGAAGGCGCCTCGGGCGCTTGTGCGTCCTCAACGCGAGGCGACAGCGCGTCCCCCTGCGCGCTGGCGGCGTCGATCCTTTCGTCATCGAGATTGCAATCGTCAGGCACGAACGTCTCTCCACATCGGTTGGGTGCGCCGGCGCTGGCGTCATCCACCGCCGCCAAGCGTGAGCGTGAAGCGGGTTCCCGGCAACTCCTTCGATTCGAGCTCGACGCTTCGCCCCCGAATTTCGCTCACGATGAACGCGTCATCCACAACATCGCCTTCGCGCACCGTCTGCTTGTTGATCCGGGCGACGGGAACGCGCCCAGCAAGCACACTTTGCAGCCGGAGTTTGCTGAACGCTGCGTCGACATGTTTGCGGCGCTCTGCGAGCTCACGGCGAAGGCGCTCGCCCGGCGATTCCTGTTGCTTGGCGTTTTGCGTGGGCGCGCCGTCAGTGATTATTTCAAAGGGGTTCTTTTGCACATCCTTGAGTGGCACCTGCAGTTCGGAGACACCAAGGTCCAGATCCTTCAGAATCTTGTCGTGTTCAGCGGTCAAAGATTCCGAAGCCTCCACGGGATAATCCAGTTTGACATCGACAAAGTTCAGGTGAACGCCCAAGCCGAACTGTCGCATGGCGACAAGCACCGCGAAAGCGACAATCGCTACGAGCAGTATCACCGCCACGCCGCCAGGCAGGTTGAACAGGCGTCTCCCGGATTGCTCACTCTCGGCGCCTGCGCCAGCGAGCGGATCATCAGAAGACGCGACGCCTACGGGCAATGGCGATTGCAGCGTCTGCTGGGGCGCGGCAGACTCTTCAGGCGCATCAGCAAGCAGCGCAGCGAGCGGGTCATGTGGTTCGCTGGTCATCGAACATCTCCTTCATCATCAGGCTCAAAATAGATACTCAGCGTGAAGAAACCCTTTGTCTCACCGTTGCCCTCATCGGTGCGTTTTATGGAAAGGTCCGGAATGCGCGTGATGCGGTCGAGACGCTCCACATCGAGTAAGAACGCATAAAACCGGCTGAAATCACCCTGGATGCGCATGTCCAGGGGCTGCTCCATGTAAGTGGCGGCGGCGACCGGTTTCTTTGACGTCACCTTGGAGAGATCCAGGCCGTGGTTGGTGGCTAGATCTGCGACCTGTTGCAAGATGACATCCACTTCTTTACTTGATGGCAATCGCGCTTCGATGCGACCGATTGCTTCTCGCACTTCATCATTAGCCTTTGCGAGGTTTTCGGATTGACTGGTGGCTATCGCCAGCTTCTGCAGGACGCGCTCTTTGTGCTCGATCTCCATACGCGCCTGCGCAATTTCCAGGTTTTGCGGCCTGAAAACAAATGCATACGCGGCTCCGAGCACCGCGAGGAGCATGACGAAGAAAACTATTTCGCGCGGTCCTATGCGCATGATTCGCTCCTTTATCGATCCTGCTCGTCCGCGCCCTCGTTGACGCCCGCTTGCGCGCCATCTGGCGCGAAGAAGCCATTGCGCGTGGGAGCGTCGATCGGGGCGATTCGGCGCGCGTCAGCATCGGGGCGCATTCGCGCCTGAATGCGAAACTGCGTCATTTCCACATCATCAACGATGGTGGATTCACTGTACTTGAGCTCCACGTGCTGCAACAGCGGGCTTTGTTGAAGCGACGCAACATACGCAGCCACTTGGTTGTGCGAAGGCGCCACCCCGACGAGATCGATCAGGCTTTCATATCGCGGCGCTTCCGGGACGCTTGGCGCCGGTTGAGCGTTCAATGCGCCTTGCGCGGTGTTTGCAGCGGCGACAGCGAGTGACTGGGGCCTGCCTGGTGCTCGACTGGCCTGCGCCGCAGCGGCGGCTGCCTTCGCTGGCTGCTTGACGCGCTTGCTCTTCAAATTGAACTCAAGCAGCGCCAACCTCTCGGGCATGCGGTTGATGAGATCAGCGAGCAGCACCGAGCGAGGCGCCTTCTCAAGGAGGGCCGTCGTGACGAGCGCCTTGCTGATCATCTCGCGCTTTTGCGTTTCGAGCTTGCGCAGCTCGTCGATCTGTCTGGCGGCCTGCATGTAGCGAAGGTTGATCGCTTCCTGCTGGCTCTTGACTGTCGTCCATTGCCGATTCGTCACGAAGAACGCAGCGACAATGGCGAAAAGCACGATCGAAAACAGCGTGACGGACACAATGTTCGTTCGATGCTCAGCTTTGCGCTCGAGGTAATCCTCTGGAAGAAAACTGAAGCGTTCTTCCTGCGCAATCGGGTTAGTGGGACTGACCTTCATTCGGCGCGACTCCACGATGCGATGTTGCGCAACACGTCAAAAATCCTCGGGACAAAACGACAGGCCAAAGGGGATGGCCCAGCCAGGCTGGGCAGCGCCCAGGTTGACGCCCCGGCCCTGCGTTTCGGTGCGGTCCATCAGCGGCGCAAGCGGATCAGCAATTTGCGCGGGCAGGCGCAGCGTTCGTGCGATGTGCTGACAAAGCTCTCTGCTGTGGGACTCGCCACCCACAAAGATCGCGCGTTCGATGACGGCGTTTGGGAAGAGTCTGCTGTGATGACGCAGCCCCATCGCGATCTCGTCGATAAGCGATTCGACTTCAGGTGTGAGATTGACTGGCGCATCTGCGGGCAGGCGTGCTGGGGGGGCTTGCGGAGTAGGCGGAGTGGAGGGGGCGGGGGGGGTGTCATGCACAACTTGCGCCCCGGGCGCGGGGCTGTTCGCCCGGCGGTCCTCCTCAGCAATCGCAGCGTCGTATTTCGCGTCTGGCGCACGCAACGGCGAGGCGCCAGCGTCAACAGCGGCGCGCATGCCCGCAGCGAGCATCGCCATACCGTCTGCAGATCCTGCGGTTTCTGTCGCTACGCTGCTCCCGGTGGAGGCAGGACGCTGTGCGCAACTCTCGTCGCTGAGGGCTTTGTAGCAGGCGTTGGCGAGTCGTCTCGCGCGCGCTTCACCCAAGGGGCATTGCAGACGCTCAGCGATGGCAGCGTCGAGCAGCGCGCCTCCAAAACGCACGGTTCGCGCAAAGACGATGTCTCTGCCTCGCGCAATGGCCACCTTGGTGTCGTCGGCGCCTATATCGATATACAAACTCGTCAGGTTGGCGTCACTTGCGCGCTTGGTGATGTGATCGAAGCTGCGCAGCAGCGCGATGTGCTGGCAGTGCACGCCCACGAGTTCGAGCCTGCATTTCTTGAATGCGCCGACGAGCTGCATGACAAGATCGCGCGCCACAGCGAAGCAGATCACTTCGGTTCGTTCGCCGTCTTCGCCCTTGACATTGCGCACTTCCACCGGGCGGACAACGACGCGCTTGGGATCGCAACCGGTTTGCGCGTTGAGCTCTGCGCGGACTGCGTCAGCCAGCGTCATGCCGCCAACCTTCTGCACTTGCAGGTGTTGCGTGAATGTCTGCGACGCGGGCAATGCGCACACGACCTTCTTGCCGCGGAAGCCGCCCCCCTTGACGAGTCTTGGAAGCAGCGTGAGTTGGTGGGCGAATCGAGCAGTTGCGTCGGTGCGCAGGTTCTCGGGCGTGTCAACCGCAGCCGCTGCGATAATCGCTGCGCCGTCGTCAGCGACGGAAAGTTGCAGCGTCTTGAGGGCGCTTGCGCCGAAGTCAATCGCGATGGGTCGATCACCACTGGCCATGCCCGCTTCGTCCTCCTCTGCGCAGAGCTACAGGGCCAGCGCAACTTGCTGGCTCGTTGTGGTCATCGGCGGTGGCGTGAGGAGGATTGACTGCTTCCCCTCATCCGCGAAAACGGCGCGCCGGGTGTAGATGGAACAACCGCCCGGTTCCGTTCAGTCGGCTGGATCTACAGCGAGGACCAGTTCCCGGACGCGAGCCGCCAGACGCGCCAGTGTGTCGAGCGCAGCGCGCAGATTCCACGTCTGGCGGGTGCGGTCGCCTGTGGTGTTGCTGATGACGCGAAGCTCGGCGAACGCAAGACTCGTCAGCGCCAAGTCTGCCTGGATCAGTCGTCGAAGCGTCATACCGACCGCAGCCCCCTCCATCGCTTCAGCGAGAGCGCCCGTTCTCGCGACGACTTCTCGGGCGGCTGCGTCGGCGCCAGAGCATGTGGAGACCGTCGCGATGACGCCTGTGCAGTGGGCCAGCGGTTGCAACGCTGTTGCGAGCCACGGCGTTGCGCGAACGCCCATGCCGTCTTTCTCTCGATCGTTCTCGGGCGCAGGTGGGAAGCCAAGGTCTGCGAGCGTCCGAAATCCCGCTGGCTCGATCGCCCCCTCGTCCGCATACATGCTCACGCTTGCCAGAACAACGTCGCCAAGCGCAGGCGGCTGGGCTGCGGGCAGCGAACCCGCCACACCTATATTGATAACTGCGCTGTGCCTGGATTGATCGAACGTCGTGGCGACGGCGCCAGCAGCGTTGGCTTTTCCCACGCCTGTACAGACGAGATCCACGCGATCGCAACAACAGATCAGCCGCCACGGCGCGATGCTCCTGGTCGCAACGCCAAACCCGCGCAAGAGCGCCTTCGCCTCTGTCTCAGCCGCTGCGACGAGGAGCAGGCTTGATGGCGTTGGCGTTTGGACGCTGCACATGGGTGAAATGGGCTCGCTGTCGCGTCGCGCTGGCGTCCAGCACGCGCAACGCCTAGCGTACCCGCTTATGCCCCATTCGCCGAGATCCGTGGTGACCATTGGTGTGTTTGACGGCGTGCACGTTGGGCACGTCGCCATTCTTCAGCGGGCCCGCGCGATCGCTTGCGAGGCAGCTGCGGCGAGTGAGGTGGTGGCGCTGTCGTTTGATCCGCATCCACTCAGCACCATCGCGCCCGAGCGAGCGCCGGAACGGCTGAGTGTTTTCGAGCAGCGCGCGAAGTGGCTTCGAGGCGCAGGCGCCGATCGCGTGGCGCCACTTGTCCCCACGCGCGAGACGCTGAACCGATCGCCCGACGAGTTCGTCGCATGGCTCATGCGCGAACACAACCCGGTGGCGATCGTCGAAGGGGCCGACTTCCATTTTGGCAAGGGCCGGGTGGGTCATGCCGACACGCTGGTGGCGCTGGGCAAGCGCCGGGGCGTCGCTGTCGAGATCGTCGAGCCCGTCATGGTGGATCTTGAAGACCAGACGCTCGTCCGCGCCTCCAGCTCGCTTGCTCGCTGGCTGCTTGCGCATGGCAGGGTGCGCGACGCTGCTCGGGTCCTCGGCCGGCGCTACGCGCTTGCGGGGGTCGTGCAGCCCGGCGACCGACGCGGGCGCAACCTCGGGTTCCCCACTGCCAACATTGAATGTGACACAATGATCCCTGCAGATGGCGTGTATGCAGGCGTCGCGCTCGATGCGGACGGCGCCAGTCGCCTCGCTTCAGTGAGCATTGGCGTCAAGCCCACGTTTGCGGGCGCTCGTCGAACCGTCGAGGCCCACCTGCTTGACTGGGATGGGCCGCTCGACACCTATGGCTGGCGGACGCGTGTGTCGCTTGTCCGCAGGCTGCGCGATCAGGCGCGCTACGACAATGTCGCTGCCCTCGTCGCCCAGATCCGCCGCGATTGTGATCGCGTGCAGGAGATTGGCGAGCGAAGCGATTTGCTCTCAACGCCAGTTGTCAGCAACGAATCATGCAAGACAGGCCGCTGCGCCACAGCGACATCGGGAGCGCAATTGTGAAGAGACCGGCTGCCGATCACTCCACCACGACATCTGCGCACGACGCGCTCATGACCATCGCTGATCGCCTGCGCTGCGCCAGCGCTGTCGCCACAATCACGCACAGCAAACCCGATGGTGACGCGATCGGCTCTTCGCTGGCCCTGACGCGCACGCTCGAGCGTCTCAGCAAGCGCGCCGTCGCTGTGTATCCGCCGCCCTGGCGCAGCCGCTTTGATCGCATCGTGGGTGAAACGCCCATCGTGCCCATGCCCCCTGGCGAGCACGATGTCGTGACGCCCTTTGAGCCCGAAGAAATTGTTGTTGTGGACACGCGCGCCTGGTCGCAGGTCGCAGAAGCGGGTCGCTGGCTGCGCAACAACCATGAGCATGTGCTTGTCATCGACCACCACAAACATGGTGATGAAGATATGGGCGCAGTCGCTGCGATCGACCCATCCGCAGCCGCAGCATGTCAGATTGTCGCAAAACTGTGCGTTGAACTGCTTGGCGTCAAAGATGCCGCCGCCCTGCCGCTTGACATCGCTGAACCACTCTATCTGGGATTGGCGACCGATACCGGGTGGTTTCGGCATCCGAGCGTCAGTGCGTCCGTGATGGCGCTCGCTGCGTCCTTGTTAAGAGCGGGCGCCAATCACGCCAAGCTGCTCTACGAAACAGAACAGGTCGAGCGCCCGCAGCGATTGGCGATGATGCGGGCGGCGCTGGATTCACTCGAGATGCACGAGCAGGATCGCGTCGCAATCATGTCGCTTCGCAGAGCCGATTATGCGCGAGCAGGCGCCGAAAGCGAAGACGCGGGCGGATTCGTCGACATTCCGCTGTGCGTGCAGTCCGTGCTTGTCACTGCGGTGCTCACAGAAGCAAGCGACACAACAACCAAGATCAGCCTGCGCAGCAAGCGGCCTGGCGTTGTGGACGGCCTTGTGACGGATGTCAATCGCGTCGCTATGACCTTTGGCGGAGGCGGGCATGTGCAGGCGTCGGGCGCGCTGGCGCATGAGTCGCTCGACCGAGCCAAGGCCCTGCTGCTCGAAGCGATTCGGGGCGTGCAATGAACGCCTGGCGCCATCGTGATGAAACGAGCGATCAGCGCGAACAGCAACCATTCGGGCGCGATCGCGCGCGCAGGCGCGAGCCCTTTCGCAAGCCGCCGCTGCATATCTTTCCGACGACACTATGGGAATATCCCAGCCAGCATTATGGTCGTCGGATTCAAGGCGACAAGAATTACGTTGGCGCTACACCTTCCTGGGTGATCTGGCAGTTGCTGTCCCGCTACACGCGAAAAAACGATCTCGTAGTCGATCCTATGTGCGGCTCGGGGACGACGCTCGATGTTGCGCGCGATCTTGGGCGCAGGGCGGTCGGCTATGACATCGCGCCGGCGCGAAACGACATTTCCAGAGCGGATGCGCGCACGCTTCCGTTGGAAGACAATGTCGCGGATTTCGTGTTCATCGATCCGCCGTACTCCACGCATGTCGAATACAGCGATGACGCTGCGTGCATTGGCAAGCTATCCGCAAGCGACAAAGACGCATCAGGCAGGGTCGGGGGCGCGTATTACGACGCAATGGACAGTGTGTTTGGCGAGGTGTATCGCGTGCTCAAGGATCGGCGATTCCTCGCGATCTATGTGTCAGATTCATACCGCAAACGAGGGGCCGGGTCGCCTGCCCCCTCTTTTGCGCCAATCGGCTTTGAGCTCTTCGCCTTGCTGCGGACGCGCTTCACGCCAATGGATATTGTATCAGTCAAGCGAGGGAACCAGAAACTGCTTCGGGGGTCGTGGAAGAAAGCAGCGGCGGAGGGAAACTATTTCCTTCGTGGATTCAACTATTTGTTCATCATGAAAAAACAATTGACAATTCAGGTAGAAAATAAGGTATAATAGTCGGAGGCGCCCCTTGGAAATTCTTACTCCTGCAGAAAAACAACGTCTGGACGGTCGCTTGGCGACGCTGAAGGCCCGCCGAAGGGAGCTTTCCAAACGGATCGAGGCTGCCCGCGAGTTGGGCGACCTGAAGGAAAATGCCGACTACCACGCAGCCAAGGACGAACAGGGGCTCGATGAAGCGGAAATTCTTCGGCTGGAGCATCGCCTCGCATGCGCGCAGCTGGTCGGGGAAGGCGCGGGCGCGCAGGCTGCGGAGGCAGGCATCGTCTTCGTGGGCGCCAGCGTGCGCATCCGTGAAGTCGCCACGAACGACGAGGACGTTATTCGACTCGTCGGAGAGTCGTCGGGTGATCCCTTCGCTGACCCTGTCGAAGTGACAATTGCCAGCCCCATGGGTGAAGCCCTGCTCAAGGCGCGCGTGGGAGAGGTCGTTCGCGTGGACACGCCTCGCGGGCCACAACACTTTGAAGTTCTTGAAATTACGTAACAGGCCGCAACAAGTCGACAAGAAGGCTGTTGATATGATGAAAGCGGTCGGCGTGCGTCGACGCTTCAGGAGGAAACCAATGCGACGATACATTCGAATCTTGGGACTGAGCCTTGCGCTGCTGTCGGCGCCCCTGGTCGCTGGCGCGCAACAGGTGGACGTGGAGGAATTCACGCTTCCCAATGGCATGAAGTTCCTGCTCGTCCCCAGGCACGACCAGCCCAACACCGTGGCGTGTGGTTGGCTGGCGCGCGTCGGAAGCGCCAACGAGCGCCCCGGCATCACCGGAGTGAGCCATCTCTTTGAGCATCTGATGTTCAAAGGCACATCAACCATCGGCACGCGCGACGCAGCCGCGGATCGCGCCATCATTGACAAGCTCGCTGATTTGCGCACGCAGTTGCTCGATCTGCAGACAACCGTGCAGTTCAAGCGATGGAAACAAGGCGAAATAGAGAGCCCGTGGGACGCAGCGAACGACACGCCCGAAATGGCCACCATACGGGAAAAGATGCGCCAGCTGCAGGAGCAGCAGCACGATGTCGTCGTGAAGGACGAGTTCGACCAAGTGTACACGTCGCTTGGCGGCTCGGGCATGAACGCCTTCACCAACAACGACGTTACGTTTTACTTCATCAGCGTGCCCAGCAACAAGGTCGAGCTGTGGGCGTGGATGGAGTCTGATCGACTTGGCGACTCTGTCTTTCGCGAGTTCTACGCCGAGCGCGACGTAGTGCACGAAGAACGGCGTTTGCGCACCGAGTCTACGCCCACGGGCAAATTCAACGAACAATTCGACTCCATGTTCTGGATGGCTTCACCCTATAACTGGCCGGTTGTCGGCTGGCCAAGTGATCTCAACGCGCTGACGCGCGAGCAGGCGGAGGCCTACTTCAACATCTACTACAGGCCGAACAATCTTGTCGGCGTGCTTGTGGGAGATTTCGAGACCGCTGATGTCAAGCCGATGATCCAGCAGTACTTCAGCAGGCTCGAGCCGGGCCCCACGCCTCCGCCTGTGGTCACACAGGAAATCAAACAGCAGGCGGAAATGCGCATGTATGCGGAGTGCGACTGCCAGCCGCAGGTGGAAGTTCGCTATCACGCAGTTCCCTTCAATCATCACGACGTGTATCCGCTGGACCTGCTTTCAGAGATTCTCAATGGCAGAACTGGCCGACTGCGCAAGACGCTGATCGAAGACAAGGGCATCGCATCGAGCGCGTTTGCCAGAATTGATCCTCGTAAATACGCGGGTTCGTTTAGTGTGTCCATAGAAGCCAAGAGCGACGCTGATCCCGAACAACTGGAAAACGCCTGGTATGGAATTCTCAAGGACATTCAAGACAATGGTGTGGGCGAACACGAACTGCAGAAGGTGAAGAACCAGGCCGCCGCCGATTCCTACCGCAGATTGCAGAGCAACTTCTTTCTGCTCTTGCAACTAGGGGTTTCAGAGGCGCTGGGAGACTGGCGTGAAATCAATGACGGACCTCGCAAGACGCAGGAAGTGACCGCAGCGGATATCCAGCGCGTCGCCAAGCAGTATTTCGACAAGACGAATCGCGCAGTCGCAGTGTTCCATCGCTCAGCAGATGCGCAGCCTGAGGATCCGGAGCTTCTTGCCCTTGATCCGCAGATTCGTGCAGGCGTCAAGCGGCAGGTGCAGGCTCTCGCCATGGTGACCGACGCCGGCCAGCTCGAGCAGGCGCTTGGTCAGCTTGAGGCGCAAATGGCACAGGCGCCGCCACAATTCAAATCTGCAATGGAATATATGGCCAAGAAGGTGCGCGAGCGCATCAAGGAACTCAAGGAAGGGGGCGACCAATGAGCTCGTCATCGACTCTGAAGAGCAGCGCGCTGGGAGCGTTTGCCGCGTCCGTCATCGCATCAGCAAGTATGACAGTGGGCGCAGCTAGCGCGCAGAGCATTCCCAATCGACCGGAGGATATTCATTTTCCTTCTCTGTCGTTTGAGCCGCCAAACGCGGTAGACCACCGTTTCACGACGGGCTCCGGAGTCACCGTGTATGCGATGCCCAGCCGGGAGTTCCCGCTTGTCACCGTCACATTCTCCTTCAAAGGTGGAGAATATCTGGTCCCCGCAAACAAAGCCGGGCTCGCTGCGATGACGGGCGCCATGATGCGGCAGGGCGGCACAACGAATATCGCTGCGGATGATCTTGACGAGCAGCTGGATTTCCTCGCGGCCCAGGTCAACGTCTTCGCGGGCGACGACAGCGCCGCCGCGACGATCAACACGCTCAAGTCCAATCTCGACGAAGCTTTTGCGCTCTTTATGGATATGGTGCGCAATCCTGGTTTCGATGTGAAGAAATTTGCCATTCGCCGTGACGAAGTCATCGAAAACATGAAGCAGCGCAACGACGACGCCAGCCGAATCCTCAGCCGTGAGTGGGGGGCGCTGCTCTATGGAAGGGACAGTTACACGGCGCGCGTCCCGACGATTGACGCGATCAACTCGATCACCGTCGAAGATATGCAGAAGTTTCACGACGGAGTGTTTAATCCCGCTAACCTTATTGTGGGTGTGACGGGCGACTTTAACGTGGATGACATGCTCAAACGCCTGGATGATGCGTTTGCAGGCTGGGAGACAGGCGCACCCAATCCCGATCCACCTGCGCCCCAGGCGTCTGTGGCCAGCGGCGTGTATCACATCGAAAAAGACATTCCCCAAGGGAAGGTCAACATCGGCCACAGGTCCGTCCGCCGGGATGATCCCGACGCTATTGCGCTGCAAGTAATGAACGGGGTGCTGGGGGGCAGCGGCTTCACCAGCAGGATCACCAAACGCGTGCGCAGCGATGAAGGGCTTGCCTATTCCGCGGGTTCGCGTCTCTCGGAGCCGTATTACTACCCGGGTGAATTCCGCGCATTCTTCCAGTCGAAAAATCCCACGGTCGCACTTGCCATACAGATTATTCTTGAGGAAATTTCGCTGATTCGCGCGGAGCCCGTCACCGACGAAGAACTTTCGACAATTAAGAACTCGATGATCGAGACGTTCCCGCGCCGGTTTGAGTCCAAGCAAGCGGTTGTGGGCACGTTCATCAATGACGATCGTACGCATCGGCCTGAGGACTATTGGCGGACTTATCGCGACAAGGTTCGCGCCCTCACCGCTGCGGATCTGCAGCGAGTCGCCAAGGCGCATCTCCATCCCGAAGACCTCGTCGTGTTGATTGTGGGCAAGCAAAGCGAGATTGCGCCGGGCGACCTTGAAGGCCGTTCAAGCCTCGCAAAGGTCGTGCAGTTGCTGGGTGGGAAGACGACAGAACTGCCCCTTCGCGACCCCCTGACGCAGAAGCCCATCAAGAACTGACAACAAGACCGAACAACACTCCAAGGGCGGCCCAGCGAGCCGCCCTTTTTCTTTGCGCAGCGAAGGAGCCTGACGCTACTTGCGCTCGATAGATGTCGCGGGCGCATCCTGTCCAGCGTCGCTGTGCAGTGCGCGCCACTTGGAAGCCGCTTCGGGCTCGCGGGTGTAGACGGGCAGAAGCGCGCTCGGCTCCACCGCATCGTGTGTGAGCGACGCTTCGAAACAGGCGACAGCGGAAAAGACGGGCGCCTCCACGCGCACGCCCGCGCTTCTGGCCCATGCGCCAATTGCCTCGGGCAGGTGGGCGTCCGCAACGAGCGCGTCGAAGGGCGTCCTCGCGTGGACCGCCGAAAGATGGGTTGCATCGCACACGGCTCCTTCCAATACACAATCCCATGCAAAATGTGGTGGATGGTCCAGCTTTTGGGGTGGTTCCACAAACACAACCCAGGCGCTTTCTCGCTTGCCCGCGAGGGCGATGGCGATGCGCCCAGGCGTTCCCTGCCTCGACCAGCCGATGTTGCGCGCGACCACCTCTACCGTTGGAACCGCGACACACATTGCACCAAGCGTCGCTGCGATGGAGGCGGCTGTCGCGACGCCGACGCGCACCGAGGTGTACCCGCCCGGTCCAGTTGAGACCGCGATTCGCCCGATGTCCGTCTTCGCAACGCCCGCGCGCCTGATCGCGAGGTCAATCGCTTCGATAAGTGAACCGGGCAGAGCGTTCGTCGCTTGTCCGGATGCTTCGCCGATTGCGCGCGAAAAGGCCTGCACCGCCAACGCTCGACAATCCCAGACAAACGGTGATGTTCGTCGGCACAGGCCAACTGCGACAAAGCCATCGACGCCGCTTGTCGCAGCGGGATTGCTTGCTTCAATCGCGAGAGTGACGCCTTCAGCGGGTCCTTCCATGGCGCACAGCGTAGCCAGCCCGGACGCACGATGGAGGCAATGCGAGCCACGGACCGCAACGAATACGACGGGTGCGCCATTGGTTGTCATACTGACGCTATGAGCGGACAGAAAAAAAAACAGGCGACCGGGAGCGCTGAGCCAGCGGTCGTCGCTCGCAAAACGCCGAGCGAGATAGCCAGCGAACGCCGCGTCTTCTGGCAAAACGTCGTGCAGCAGACGCTGTCCTCGCTGTCGTTGGCAGCGGTGGACAGGCCCGAAGTCCTTGATGGGCGTGTCGCTGTGCTGACGCGAGGGGGCGAGCGAATTCCCATTCATGCGGTTCATCCGGTGTTTGCGTGCAGCGTGCGAACGGGCGACGCGCGCATGCGCGCCCTCGCGCTGAGTGTGCAGTGCACAGTGTTTCGCATCGAAACACCCACGGGAGAAACCTTCACACTTCCGCTCGAAGAGATTCGCGCCGTGCACACCATCAGCGACGAACTGATGCAGCAGATTCAAGAGCAGGCGGAATTGGCTGCGGGCGAATTGATCAACCAGGAAGAAGGTGAAGATGCTGCTGCCCCCTTTGGATTCGCTGCGTTCACGTCAATGGCGAAGCAGCGCCACGGCGAACAGGACGCTCCAACCGACGACGAATAACGCGCTTGCTGTCAGAGCGCCCTCAGTCGCGATGCACACGGACTTGTCATTCGTGGAACAAAGAGTTCACCAGGATTGTGAACACCAAGCGAACGACGGTTTTTCTCGCATACTGTTGAGTCCGCATCGCCAAGGGTTCACGCACTTGGACGCTGGACGTATTTACGGAGTATTTTTATGCAGATTCTGCTCCTAGCGCTGCTCGTCTATGCATGCATTGGCGTTGTCGTCGCGCCGTACTTCCTTCTTTACGCGGTGAAGCGTATTGATCACGTCGCTTCGCTGACGCCGATGCGCGTGCGGATCGTTTTCCTCCCGGGCGCAATAGCGCTGTGGCCTGTGCTGGCGTTTCGCGTGCGCCAGGCTCGGAGGACGATCGGTCCAGTGGTCAGCGTGGACCCACGATGATCTGCGCGCAGCGAGCCCGACATTTGCGCATGTGGCTCATCGTCGGGCCGATTCTTCTTGCGCTGCTCACGTTGACGATCGCACTGCGCCCCGCTGCGTCACGCCCGATCGCCATACCGACGACCGGAGCGCCGCCATGACCGCTTCCTATCGCTGGGTGCAATGGAACACCCACAAAAAAATATACGATTTGATTCTTGTCAGCGCCATCGCCCTTTACATTGCGACATTCGTCGCGGTCAGCGCCGTGGCGCATCGGTCACCTCGCGACATCAGCGGGCCCATTGTGGTCATGCGCGCCTTGGGGTCACTTGCGATCATTCTCCTGCATGTAATCATATCAATCGGGCCCCTTTCGCGCTTCACCAATCGCGTGGCGCCGTTGCTCTACAACAGACGCCATCTTGGCGTCGCGTTTTTTTTCGTGGCGCTGGCGCATTCGGCCATTGCGATTGGCTTCTATGGCGGATTTGGTGTGCGCAATCCCATCGCAGCGATGCTCACATCCAGTGGATCGTTCGCTTCAATCAGTGGTTTTCCCTTTGAAGCACTGGGCTTCCTGGCGCTGTTGATCTTTTTCATCATGGCTGCGACGAGTCATGATTTCTGGCTTGCAAACCTCTCGCCGCGACTCTGGAAGTCGCTGCACATGCTGGTGTATGTGGCCTATGCGCTTGTCGTGCTGCATGTGGCGCTTGGTCCGTTGCAATTAGAGCGCAGCGCGCTGTATCCAACGCTGCTCGTCGCGGGCGCCGTGTGGGTGGTGTCGCTGCATGTTGTCGCAGGCTGGACGGAGTTGCGCCGTGAAGCTGGCGCGCCTCTGCGCACAGACGATGGCCAATGGGTTGATGCCTGCAGCGTTGATGACATCGGGGAAGGCGCTGGCAAGGTCATTGCGATCAAGGGTCGTGAGCGCATCGCGGTCTTTCGCTTTGATGGCAAGATCGCTGCGGTGTCCAACGTGTGCGCCCACCAATCCGGTCCGCTGGGTGAAGGACGGATCGTCGAAGGCTGCATCACTTGCCCCTGGCATGGTTATCAATATCTACCAGAAACTGGGTATAGTCCACCGCCATATACGGAGCGCATCGCGACCTATTCGGTGCGCGTGCGCAGCGGTCGCGTGTTGATCGACCCGAAGGCCAATCCACTCGATTCACCAGTTCGGCCAGCGTTGATCGCTGCAGAGGATGGAGAGCGCCCATCATGAAGAACGACTCAGCACACAGATCAACAACTTTTTATGTTGGGCATCGACCGCTGCCTTCCACCTATAAACAAACGCTTGTTGTGCTCGCGCCAAGCCTGCTGGCTGCGCTGCTTGTGATAGCAGCGGCGCTCGCAGCGAGCCAGCGCGATCCTGGCGCTGCTGTGCGGGGCGCGACGAAGATGCGCACGTGGTCAGGTGTAGCGTTCGCTGATCCCTACCCGATGCTTCTCGAAGACGAGCGCAGCGATCCAATTCTGCTTGTGGAAAGCGGTAAGCGCGGGGCGCAGTCTCACATTGCGCCCTACGTAGGCTTGCGCGTCGTTGTGACGGGCTCGGCGCTGGAGCGCGCGGGCCAGCGCATGATCGAACTTACGCCAGGAGCGAAGGCAATTGCGCCGCTGAGCCCCGCTGTGAACGCTGCGCATGCGCCGACTTCAGCAGGAGCGAATGTCACGTTTGCAGGTGAAATCCTCGACACAAAGTGCTTCCTCGGCGCCATGAAGCCAGGTGACGGCAAGACGCACAAAGCGTGCGCAACGCTTTGCATCGCTGGTGGCATTCCGCCTGCGCTGTTCGTCAGCGGCATAAATGGCGAGGTTTATATGGTCCTTCTCACAGACGAAAATGGCGGGATTGCTCGTAATATTGTTCTACCCTTCGTGGGTGAACCCGTTGTTGTTCATGGCGCGCTGCACCATGTGAATGGCGCTGCAACGTTGAGCATCGGCCCAGACAGCGTGAAGCGGGCTGGCGCTGGCGGCCGACGATCGCACCGGTGATTCGATTCGCCAGCAAAGGCACGAGCGTTCGTCAGCGGACCACTTCGAGCGGCGCGTGTGACAGCAGGAGCGTCTTTACGCCAAGGTCGCGAAACCGCACTTTGACGCGAGGCCCGCCAAAGCCCGACAGCAGGATTTGTTCGATCTCGCCCACGCCAAAGCGCGGGTGCTGGACGCGCGAGCCCTTGCGCAGGCCCATCGCTTCGAGCGCCTCTTCGGCTTCGGTGACGACGCGCCTGCCCGTTTCGCCCGTCGATCGAGTGGGTGTGGATGGCTCCGCTCGCGCATTCGCTGCTTGCGCAAGCGGATCCACGGGTCCGAACGATCCGCTGGTGGTGTCGATGCGCGTCACGTCTTCTTCAGGAACTTCTTCGAGAAATAGACTGGGAATCGTTCGCTGGCGCATGCCCCGATGCGTGCGCATGACGCAGCTGGTCATGAGCAGGTGATCCATCGCCCGCGTCATGCCCACGAAGAACAGCCGACGTTCTTCCTCCAGATCCATAGGGTTGTCGCGGGCGCGGGCGTGCGGGAGCAACCCCTCTTCAAGTCCAACAATAGCAGCGGCTTTAAACTCAAGCCCCTTGGCGGCGTGG
>Ga0114931_10001051_pt1 | contig 34967 bp, 29 predicted proteins | sample 2SBtaG_FD_89579 | JGI IMG/M metagenome (GOLD analysis project Ga0114931, IMG submission 89579) | Deep subsurface microbial communities from Kolumbo volcano to uncover new lineages of life (NeLLi) - 2SBTROV14_V59a metaG | ecosystem: Environmental > Aquatic > Marine > Volcanic | place: Kolumbo... | reverse complement strand
CGGCCCTCGAAGTACGGGTTGCTCAGCGTGGTGTCGTGCGCGTTGAACGCGCGGACCATCGGGCCGAGCCCCTGGAGGGCGTCGGCGATGGGCGTCCCGGATGACAGGAGCCGGCCCATCGTGATCGAGCCGCCACCGGTCGCGTCGATCGAGCCACCGGCGGTGACGGGCGTTGTGTCCTTCCACCAGCCGCCGCCACCACTGTCGGCGGTCGATCCGGGCGTCCCGGCGCAGGCGGCGAGGGTCAGCGCGGCGCCGGTGGCGAACGCCAAGGTGAGCGTGCGGATGAATGGGTTCCTGGCGGAGGGGCGCTGTGGCATGGTGTGGTTTCTCTGGAAGTAAAGGTTGAAGCGGATGCGGCGCTGATTTTCGAGCGGGACCGTGTGGTGGGGTGCGTGTGGTGGGGCGCGGGCGAGGATGAGTCCTTGATGCACACTCTACCGCCCCGAGGCGTTCCCGTTGCCGATCGAACATTCCCGGATCTGTCAAGCCATCCCCTCTCCGGCTGGCGACTACACTGCACCGCAACGGCCACGGGCCGCCGCAAGAGCCCAATCCCCCACCGCCCGAAACCACCTGAGAATCCGTGATGAACTACGTCTCGATCACCCCGGACCAGCGCCAGCAGATGCTCCGTGACATCGGCGTCGGGTCCGTCGACGACCTCTTTGCCGCGATCCCGGCGGACGCCCGCTTCACCGGGACGCTCGACCTGCCCCATGCGGCCTCGGAGCTCGAGCTCCAGCGCGAGCTGACCAATCTCGCGGGCCGCAACAACGGGACGGACCGGCTTGCGTGCTTCATGGGCGCCGGCGCGTACGACCACTTCATCCCGGTCTTCATCGACCAGCTCATCAGCCGCGGCGAGTTCCTCACCGGGTACACCCCCTACCGGCGGAGGCGTCGCAGGGCACGCTCCAGGCGTTCTTCGAGTTCCAGACCCAGATCGCCCGCCTGACCGGGATGGACTTCGCAAACTCTTCGCTGTACGAGGGCGCGACAGCCGTGGTCGAGGCGGCGCTGCTGGCGCTCAACACCACCGGCAAACGCCGCGTGCTCGTCTCGGGCGCCCTCCACCCGGACTACCGGCGGGTCCTGCGGACCTACCTCGATGACCTCGCCGCCGAATACGTCGAGATCGCCGTCGCAGGTGGCGTCACCGATCAGGCCGCGCTGGCCGACGCCGCGACCGACGACACGGCCTGCGTCATCGTCGCCTCGCCCAACGTCTTCGGTTGTATTGAGGACTGGTCGGCGTGCTTTGCGACGGTTCTCGAAGGATCAACCGTCGGCAAGCCGCCGTTGCGGATCGCGGTCTTCAACCCGATCGCGTGCGCCCTGCTCAAGACGCCGGGGGCCTGCGACGCCGACATCGCTGTCGGTGAGGGCCAGCCGCTGGGCGTGCCGCTCTCTTTGGGCGGGCCTTACCTGGGCTTGTTCGCAGCGAAGAAGCAGTTCCTGCGAAAATCCCCGGGCCGCCTCGTGGGCGAGACCACCGACAGCAAGGGTCGCCGGGCGTACGCGCTGGTCCTCCAGGCGCGCGAGCAGCACATCCGCGGCGCCAAGGCGACGAGCAACATCTGCACCAATCAGGGCCTGCTGGCGCTGCGCGCGACGATGCACATGACCGCGCTGGGCCCCGCCGGCGCCCGCGAGGTCGCCGAGCAATGCTGGCACAAGTCGCACGACCTCGCCGCCCGGATCGACGCGATCCCGGGGTTCTCGCTCAAGCACGCCGGGCCGTTCTTCCATGAGTTCGTCGTCACGTGCCCCGTCCCGGCGGCGCGGGTCATCGACACCGGCAAGGCGTCGGGTGTACTCGCCGGCGTCGCGCTCGGCTGCGACGCGATGGACGGCGTGGGTCAACCCGACGAGCTGCTCATCGCCGTCACAGAAAAACGCACCCGGACAGAGATGGACCGTCTCGTCGCGGCGCTGACGAGCATCCCGAGCTGAAGGAGCCACCGATGCATACTGCGCGGACCTTGCAAACGATCGCCCTCACGGCTGCTGTCTTCTCATTTGCCGCGTGCGCCACTTCATCCGGGTCGGGCGCCCCGATGGCCAGCGCCCGGGACGCGCACACCGCCGCACCGATCACGGTCCGACCGATCTCGACGTACTCGATTGTCGCGCGAGACGCCGCGACGGGGCGCCTGGGCGTCGCGGTCCAGAGCCACTGGTTCTCGGTCGGCTCCGCGGTGCCCTGGGCCCGCGCCGGCGTGGGCGCCGTCGCGACGCAGAGCCTCGTCAACCTCAGCTTCGGGCCCGACGGGCTGGACCTGATGGCCGAAGGCTTCGACGCGGGCGCGGCGCTCGAGACAGTCCTCAAGACCGACGAAGGCCGTGCGTACCGGCAGGTCGCGATGGTCGACGCCAACGGCGGCGTCGGGGCGCACACGGGTGATCTCTGCATCGCCAACGCCTCGCACAAGACCATGACACTCGACGACGGGACAGTTCTCAGCGCCCAGGCCAACCTCATGGCGCGCCCGGGCGTGCCCGAGGCGATGATCGCAGGGTACCAGCGCCCCGAATCGGGAGACTCGTTCGAGGACAGGCTGATGTCGGCGCTCTTCGCCGCGCAGAACTCCGGCGGCGACATCCGCGGGAGACAGTCGGCCGCGATGATCGTGGTCGACAGCGAAAAACACGACGAGCCGTGGCAGGGAATCATCACCAACATCCGCGTTGAAGACAACGCCGACCCGCTCGACGAGCTGGCGAGGCTCGTCACGATCGCCAAGGCGTACGAGGCGATGAACGAGGGCGACCTCGCCATCGAGCACGGCGACGACGATGCGGCGCTTCGGCACTACGGGCGCGCCCTGACGTATGTCCGCAGCCCCGAGATCGCCTTCTGGACCGCGGTTTCGCTGGTCAACGCCGGGTTCGAGGACCGCGCCACACCGTTCTTTGCCTACGCCTTCTGGGATCCGAGCGGCGACTGGCGCGAGACCCTCCGCCGCCTCCCGGACGCCGAGCTCTTCCCGGATGACCCCGACCTGCTCGAACGCATCCTCGCCATCCGCCCCGATGCGCACGCCGAGCTCAACATCAACCCCAGCGACGACGCCCAGCCATGACGACAACGACAACCACAAACACAATGACGCCTGATCAACAACCGATGTTCGAAACCAAGCCCGGCCCCTTGCACACCCCGGACGCCGTCAAGCCCCGCGGCGAGCGCCCGGTCGAGCCGACCGTCTTCGAGAAGAGCTGTCCCGGCGCGCACTCGGTCACGCTCCCGGCGCTCGACGTGAACCCGACACCGATCCCGGCCGAACTCGCTGGCGCCGCGCCCGACTGGGCGGAGCTTGGCATGCTCCAGACGGTCCGGCACTACACGCACCTGTCGCAGCGGAACTTCTCGATCGACGGCGAGTTCTACCCGCTCGGCTCGTGCACGATGAAGTTCAACCCGCGGATCAACGAGTTCGCCGCAAGCCTGCCCGGGTTCGCCTCGCTGCACCCGATGCAGGACGACGCCGACATCCAGGGGGCGCTGGCGCTGCTGCACCAGACGAGGCGGTTCCTCGAAACGATCTCGGGGCTCGACGAGGCGTGCCTCCAGCCCGCCGCCGGCGCCCACGGCGAGTACACCTCGCTCAGGGTCATCCGCGCCTTCTACAAAGCGAAGGGCGAGCACCGGCGCGTCAAGGTGCTCGCGCCCGAAACCGCCCACGGGACCAACGCCGCCTCGTGCGCCATGTGCGGCGCCGGCGTCATCACCGTCCCGACCATCGGCGGGTCCATCGATTTCTCGGAACTCCAGGCGATCATCAATCGAGAGGGCGCCGACACGATCATGGCGCTGATGATCACCAACCCCAACACCGCCGGGCTCTTTGATGGCGGGATGGCGAAGATCGCCGACATCATCCACGACGCCGGCGCCAAGGTCTACCTCGACGGCGCCAACATGAACGCCATCCTGGGCAAAACCCGCCCGGCCGACTTCGGCGCCGACGCGATGCACTTCAACGTCCACAAGACCTTCTCCACCCCCCACGGCGGTGGCGGCCCGGGCGGCGGGCCGATCGTCGTGACCAGGGAGCTGGCGCCGTTCCTCCCGATGCCGCAGGTTGTGGAAAAGCATGGCGCCTACGAACTCGACTACAACAAACCGCAGTCCATCGGCAAGGTGCGCTCGTTCATCACGCAGTTCGGGATCATGGTCCGCTGCTGGACGTACATCCGCGCGTGCGGCCCCGAGGGCCTGCGCGGGGTCGCAGAGCAGGCCGTTCTCAGCGCCAACTACCTCGCGGCCAAACTCAACGACAAGTACGAAACCCCATTCTGGAATAGCGATGGCGGCAAGTACGCCGCCCACGAGTTCCTGACAGTCCCGGTGTCGCTGCTGGGCAAGGGCGTGACCCTCAACGATATCGCCAAGCGCCTCATCGACTTCGGCATCCACCCACCCACGATGCACTGGCCGATCAAGAACTGCCTGATGGTCGAGCCGACCGAGACCGAATCACTCGAAACGCTCGACCGCTTCATCGCGGTGATGCGGCGCATCGCGGACGAGATCGATTCTGACCCGGCGTCGCTCTCAACGGCGCCGCGCGATGCGTGCGTCAACCGGCTCGACATCGTCGCGGCGGACCGGGCGCCGAGGGTTGTGTTCGAGGGGTAGGGTTCGTTGATACCCGAGCCTTCGCAGAGCCTCAGACTCGGCGTTCGCTGGTTCAGTTACAGCAGATCAATCGGATCGACATCCACGACTGTCACCGCGTCGCTCTTGACGAGTTTCGCGTCACGCAGGGTCGCCAGCGCCGACTGGATCGGCCCGGCGCTCGGCGCCAGCAGCTCGACCGCTACGCGGTGTTTGCCCGCGATCCGGCTGATCGGGCACGGCATCGGGCCCTTGAGGCGCAGCGCCGGGTCGGCGCCCGCTCGGATGCACGCAACAATCTCGCTCGCGAGCCGGTTCGCCCGCGGGAGCTGCTCGTCGCGGACGACGATCCGCGCCAGGCGCCCGATCGGCGGCAGCCCCGCGTCCGCCCGGTGTCGCAGCTCCTGCGACGCGAACCCCTTGTAGTCGTGCTGCGCCGCGAAGACGATCGCCGGCTCATTCGGGTTGAACGTCTGCACGAGCACGCGGGCGCCGCGCTGGCCGTCGATCGGTCTGGCGCGCCCGGCGCGCCCGGCGACCTGGCTGACCAGTTGGAACGTGCGCTCGGCGGCGCGGAAGTCGGGCATGTTGATCGCCGTATCGGCGTTGACCACGCCCACGAGCGTCACGCCCGGGAAGTCCAGCCCCTTGGCGATCATCTGCGTCCCGAGCAGCAGCCGCACCTCACCCGACGCGAACCGCGAGAGCGCTTCGTGATAATCGTGCGCCCGACGCATCGTGTCGCTGTCGAGGCGCAGCATCGTCTGCCCGAGGATAAGCCGCGGGAACAGCCGTGGCAGCTCTTCTTCGAGCCGCTGCGTGCCGGCTCCGAAATGCGTGATCCGCGAGCCGCACATCGGGCACACTGGTGCGATTCGCTGCTCCGCCAGGCAATGGTGACACCGCAGCAGGCCGCCGACGGGGATGTCCCGCGCCCGGTGGTACACCATCGTCGTGTCACAATGTTCGCAGCCGAGGATCCAGCCGCAGCGCTGGTCCGCGCACGAAAGGTAACTCGCGTAGCCACGCCGGTTCAACAGCAGCATGACCTGCCCGCCCGAATCAAGCGCCCGACCGATCTCGCCCTGGAGCCGCGGCGTCAGCAGCGTCAGCCGAGCGCTCGCGTCGGCGCCGCGGAGCTCTTCGACCAGATCAACAACCTCCACGCGCGGCAGCCTCGCGCCCCCGACGCGCTCGGGGAGTTCGTGCAGCGTCGAACGCCCGCTGATCGCGTTGTGCTGCGATTCGAGCGAGGGCGTCGCCGAGCCGAGGACCACCGGGCAGCCTTCGATCTGCGCACGCTTGATCGCGACATCGCGCCCGTGATGCCGGGGCGCCTCGCTATGTTTGTACGCGCTGTCGTGCTCCTCGTCGACGACGATCAGGCCCAGCTTCACCGCCCCGCCACCGGCGCCATCAAAGGGCGCGAAGACCGCGCTCCGCGCGCCGACAACAATCCGCGCCGCCCCCGACGCCACATTCGCCCACTGCTGGTGCCGTTGCGACGCCGTCAGACCCGAGTGCAGCACCGCCACGCCCGCCTCCTCGAATCGCCCGATGAACCGCCCGGCCGTTTGGGGAGTCAGGCTGATCTCCGGGACCAGCACGATCGCGCCCTCACCCCTGGCGATCACGTCATCAAGGATCCGCAGGTACACCTCCGTCTTGCCCGAACCCGTCACGCCATGAAGCAGGTGCGTCCGAAAGGTTCCCAGCGTCTCGACGACGCCCGCGACGGCGCTCGCCTGATCATCGGTCAGCGTGAATCCTCTGGGCGCCTCGACCGCGTGCTCTGCCCACGGCGCCCGGATGTGTTGGCGCCGAATCTCGCGCAGCAGCCCGGCCTCGACGAGCCGGTTGATCGGGCCGACGGTGCGCTCCTCGATCCGGTCCGCCAGACGCCGGGCCGGCAGCGGGAAGAGCTCGCCCGGGAGCGTCTCGATCGCCGCCCACGCGCGTGCCGCCGACGGGGTGAGTTTCAGTTCCGAGGGCCGCTCGCCCGGCTCGACGCGCTCGATCTCGGTGCGCATGACCGTGCCCGTCCCGCGCTTGACCGCCGCCGGGAGCATCGTCGAGAGCGCCATTCCGAGCGGGCAGCAGTAATACCGGCTCAGCCACTGCGACAGCTCGATCAGCGCGGGCGGGAGCCGGACGCCCACCTTTGATTTGATGGGCTTGATCTTCGCCGGGTCGATCGCGGGCGTCACGTTGATCGCAACAACGAACCCCTCGGCCGGCGTGTTGCCCCGGCCAAGGGGCACGATCACCCGGTCACCCACCCCCACACCCGTGTCCCCCTCCAGCGCATACGTCAGCCCCTGCGGGTTGTCGAGGCTCCGCTCAACGACGACCTGCACAAAGGGCCCACGTGCGGGCGATTGTCCGGTTGGGAACAGGGATGCATCCACGCCAAGAGCGTACACTGCCGCCGATGCCCAGCAAGACGCCCACCAGAGCCGCCCGCCTCGCCCTCGAAGACGGCGCCGTCTTTTCCGGGTTCGCGTTCGGAGCCACCGACGGGCGAACATCCGCCACCGCCGAGGTTGTCTTCAACACGGCCATGACCGGCTACCAGGAAGCGCTGACCGACCCCTCCTACACCGGGCAGATCCTCGTCATGACCGCCCCCATGATCGGCAACTACGGGATCAACCCGGACGATGCCGAGTCCGGGGGCGTCAAAGTCGCCGGCTTCGTCTGCCGGGAGCTCGCCCGCCTGCACAGCAACCTCACCGCGACCCAGTCGCTCAGCGACTACCTCCGCGATCAGGGCGTCCCGGCGATCGAGGGCGTCGACACCCGCGCCATCACGCGCCGGCTCCGCTCGTCCGGCGCCATGCGGGGGGTCCTCACCGATGACGCCTCCCTGACCGACGCCCAACTCGTCGAGATGGCCAACGCCGCCCCGTCGATGGCCGGGCAGAACCTTGTCGATCGAGTCGCCACCGTGCGACCCGAGCATCTCGCCACCGGCGCAGACGGGCCCCGCATCCTCCTGCTCGATTGCGGCTACAAACGCGGCATCGCTCAATCGCTCACACGCCGGGGCTGCATCGTCGAGGTCATCCCCCACGACACCCCCGGCGAGGTCATCCTCGGTCGTTACAAGAATGACGAGTTCGACGGTTTCCTTGTCTCCAACGGCCCCGGCGATCCCGCCGCGGTCAAAGCAACAATCGCATCCATCCGAACGATCCTGAGCGAACCGCCCGAACGCATCCCCCCGACGATGGGCATCTGCCTGGGCCACCAGCTCATTGCGTTGGCGATCGGAGCGAAAACTTACAAAATGAAGTTTGGCCACCGCGGCGCCAACCAGCCCGTGCGCGTCGAAGCAACGGGCCGCGTCGAGATCACCAGCCAGAACCACGGCTTCGCGGTCGATCGTGAATCACTCGAACGCGCCGGCGCCGTCGCGACCCACATCCACTGCAACGACGACACCCTCTCGGGCTTCCGCCTGAAGGACAAACCGGTCATCGCGGTGCAGCACCACCCCGAAGCAAACCCCGGGCCGCTCGATTCGGGGGCGGTGTTTGATGCGTTTTTGGGGATGGTCAGAGAGCGAGCGGCAAGGTGAGTTGAGCCAGCGCATCGGAGGTCATGACTGATTCGATCAGTGAATCAAATCGTTCGGATCCGCTCAAATCCCGCGACGTACCATCCATATAAAGGAGAATGCCATGCCACGATTCAATGGTCGTTTCCACACCGCGTTGCTCACCACCGGGATTCTGTTGCTCGCCGGAGATCCTGCGGCGGGGCAGATCGAAAAGCTCGGCGAGTGGGCCGGGCAGGAGATGATCCAGCTCGACATCCCCGCCAGAATCATCATGAGCCCCGATGGCGAGCCGGAGGTGTTCTTTGCGAGGTGGGGACCGGTTCCGCAATCGCAATGGCGAGAGAGCGACTGGCTGTCTCGATCCGTGCCAGTGTTTACACAAGATCCGAACGGTGTTCTCTGGATCGGTGGCCTGCCCCAAAACACGAATAATACGGAGACGGGGATACTCCACTGGAATGAGCCAGTCGCGCTGATCGAGCAGGAAGATGGATCGTTTGTGCTAGAAAAACGTGACCGGATGTTTTCAACAATCAGCAACGATCCATTCCCTGCCGGATACAGGGCGACGAAAACGACCATTGACAGCGTGCCGATTGTGTTCCTCAACGATGATAACTCCAGATCCATAGTTCCACCAGAACTCGATGCATTGAAGATCGAACTCACCGCCAGGCCTGATGTTGTCTTTACCAACGTTCCCCTGTGGGCAGAACTTGATCTTCAGGCTGGCAAATCTCGCGTTGTCATCGGCCAGACAGCGGACCGCGCTCGAGCACGCCCCGAGATGGCGCCCTGCTTTGTGAAAGACTTTGACGGATCATGGCTCAGCGGCGGGTATCAGGAAAACAAGTCCGGGCACTCGGCCCCAATGAGATCGTTTCACGGGCACTGGGGTGTCTCGATCAGGCAAGCACCCACCGGTGAATTTCAACTCCGCAAGGGCGAAGGCTGGTCCACATCACCACTTCACGGCCCCGAAGCGACGTATCCGCCCGGAGCTCGTCGATTTATGGTCGATACAGCACACCTCCGTTTACACTATTTCACAAAGTCGCCCACCCAGCAGCAAAGCCGCTTGAATAATCGCGGTCTCACCGGGCCTGTCGCGTTCCTCCCTATATTTAAACCGAATAACTGGGTGACACACCCGGATGAAAGGGCCTCATTTCTTCGAGGCATGATCCGCTGGGCATCTATTATTAACACGAATGTAACGATTATCTTTGATGTGATTTGGGATGAGAACGGCGGACAACTGGGCGGTGCTGGCGGAAACGATGCACTTGCTGAGTTGTGACCAGAGCATCTTGATTTGGTCGCTTATAACACAGTTCGCTCAACTCTTGAAAACAACGCTGCTCTTTTGTTTGTCGAAGACCAACCAGAGTTAATTCTGTACGACAGCCTCCCGTTTTCGCCATCCCTGACGGCCAATTTTTCGGGCGTCACTAGATCAATCAACACCATCATCGTTCCCAAGGCGCTCTCCAGGGCCATGCTGTTTCCCATCATCGACCCCGGCGAGTCTGTCGGAACAATCATCATTAATGGCGCCAACACCACTCGGTTCGAATACGATCCGAATACGAATGGTGTCGCGCCCGACAAGATCGACTTCGAGGGCCTTGCCGCACACGAGGTATGCCACATGCTCGGCTTCCTGTCGACCGCAGCCTTCAAAGATGTCAATAACCCTAACGACCCTTACGATCTTGAAAATCGCATCACCGTCTTCGACATTTTTCGACTCGAACAATCATCCCTGACCAACGGCGCCATTGACAGCGGACCTTTCTCGACGGCAGTCCGTTTCCTTCAACTTGATCAAATCAACAAGTTCAACTGGATCGTGACCCGGCTCTCATTGTCGAGTTGGGTCTACCAGATGGGGCAGTCTTTATCGGGTAACGAAAACTTCGGGCACTTCCGAGAACCGCCGTTTTTACCCGGGGATCCGCCAATCGCAACCTTCGCGCTAATGCTCTCGGATACCACAGGCTTCAATCGAAACATCAAAACCCCCGATGTCCGCGCCATGGACATCATCGGATGGAATATCGACACCACCAACTGGAACCCCGGCGGTCAAGGCCAGAAGACGAACCCCACGATCAACGGCGCCACAGGAGTCAGCCTTGAACCCACCTTCCAATGGACCACCGATCAGTTCGTCGACACCATCACGCTGCTTGTCTGGCAGAACGGGCAGCCGATCCTGAACGTCCCGGAGCTCACCGACCTGTTCTATGTCACGCCGCCGGGAATACTCGACTACGAAACCGAATACCAGTGGACCGTCATGGCGATCAACAGCCAGGGGGCCAACCAGGACGAGATCTGGACCTTCACCACCGAAGCCGAGATCATCGAGCCTCCCGCCTGCCCCGCCGACATCAACGGCGACGGGATCGTCGACACCGCAGACATCGGTGGCCTCATCGGCTCCTTCGGGAATACCGGCACGCCCGGCACGCTCTTCGGCGACATCAACATGGACGGCATCGTCGACACCGCCGACCTCGGCGCCCTCTTGGCTGGCCTTGGCCCCTGCCCGGCGTGAGCCCGCCCGGCCCGGACCCGCCCGCCGATCGCCACCGGCCAGGATGACCGGGCGCCGGCCCTGCCCCGGGGAACCCCCCCGACGCCCGGTCGCCCGCACGACTTGAAAAACTCAATGCTGGCGCGATGTCGTTGTTTTTGCCGATTTCCTGACAGTTACGGAACCGACGGCCGTTTGCGTTCGCAAAGTTCCAGCGGTATCGTCGGCGGCGGTACGCAAGTCTCTTTTGTTGGCCCGATTTGGGCCGTTTATGCCTATTTTGGGCCGACCGGGGTTGGCAATCAAGACGCCTTCAAGCGCCTCGACACGACCTCACCCCATCGGCAGAGTCGATCAACACCGTCGCCCGTTTGTCGTGGCGGCTTGATATTGAACACGGTCGGCCGGATCGGACCTCGATCCGGCCAAAGAACCGGGATTTGTGGAGAAACTGAGCATGTCCATCGTGATGCACAAGCTATCGGGGCGACGGATCAGCGCCTGGAAAGCCGCGATCGTGTCCTCGCTGTCCGTTTGCACGGTCTCAGCCGCCTGCTTCGCCGGCGATCTGAACACCGCGACCGAACTCTTCGAGGGCGGGATGCTCGTCGAAGCTCGACAGACCCTGATGGACCTCGACCGGGACTCGCTCAGCGGGCAAGACCGCGACCGGGCCTTCGATCTGCTCGTCGCCGTCGACCGCAAGCTCCGCCACGCCGACCCCGTCGACATCAGCCTCCAGAAAGCCGCTCTTGCGATCCGCTTCGGCGACAACCGCGAGGCGCTCCGGCAGGCGTCGGCGGCCCTGCGTGCGGATCTGGCGACGCCCGAGCAGAAGACGGCCGCGATGGGCGCCATCGAGCAGGCCAACCGCCTCTCGGAAGAGCTCGCCCCGCAGGCCAACGCCGCCTTCGACCAGGCGCTGCGCGACTTCGACAGCGGGCTCTACGCCGAGGCCAAGGCCGGTTTCGACAGCGTGTACCGCTCGGGCGTATCGCTCAGCACGTCGCAGATGCACACGATCGACGCGTACCGCGAGAAGATCGCCTCCCTCGAACGCGCCCGCGGAGAAATCTTCGAGATCGAATACACCCCCGCCTCGATGCTCGACCCGGGCCATGTCCGCCGTGCGGGCGAGCCGGCCCCGAGCGCAGGCCGCGTGATGGCCGCGAACCACCAGCCGGCGACCGATGACGCCGACGCCAGCTCCAAAGCCGCCGAGGCCGAAGCCGCCGAAGCCGAAGCGTCGGACAACGACGACCTCTTCGCCGCGGCGATGCAGGACGCCGACAGCGAGCAGGACGCACAGGACGAAGACACGGGCGACGACGACGTCATCTCCGAGGCCCTCCGGTTCGAGGCGCAGCGGATGGTCGCCGAGGCGGACATCGCCTACGACGCCGGGCAGTACGCCGAGGCGCTCCAGAAATACAACCAGGCGGCGAACGTCTACCGCGACTACCTCGAAGCGGCCGAGCTCGATCGGATCGAGGGGCGGATCGCCGAGGTCGGCGTGCTGCTCGAGCAACCGGGCGCCGGCGGGCTCGGCGGCGTCATCGAGACGCAGCAGTTGATCCGCGAGCAGTCCCGCGCCGAGTTCGAGAACTTCATCAACGACGCGACCGAGTCGCTCACGCAGGGCGAGTTCGAGCAGGCGCGGAACCTGGCCGCCGAGGCCCGGCTGCGCCTTGCCGAGACCCGCGAGCTCTTCTCCGAGCAGGAGTACCAGGAACGCCTGGCCCGCCTCGACGACCTGCTGACACAGGTTCGCTCCGACGAGGAAACCGCCCGCCGGGCGGCGGCGGAGGTCCGCGAGCAGACGCTGGCGCAGGCCGCCGCCGAGCAGGAGGCCTCACGCCGAACCGAGCGTGAATCGCAGATCCACGAGAACCTGCTGCGGATCCGCGCGTTGCAGATGGAGCACGAATACGAGAAAGCGCTCGAGGTCGTCGAGCAGATCCTCTTCCTGGATCCGAACAACCCCGCGGCCCAGTTGCTGCGCGACTCGATCGAGGACATCATCGTGTACCGCGCCTGGGACCGCGCATCACGCAGGAACACGCTGTCGTGGGCGAAGGAATCCACGGCGATCCAGGACTCCCTGTACATCCCCGACACGTTCCTCGATTACCCGAACGACTGGCCGGCCATCAGCCACCGCCGGGGTGAGCCGCTGACCTACGTGCAGTCCCCCGCGGACCAGACGCTGCTGGCGGATCTCGAGAACAAGAGCCTGCCCGCGTCGTTCTCCGACAACACGCTCGAGGACGTGCTGGATTTCATCCGCACCGTCACGAACATCAACATGGACGTCAACTGGGAATCACTCCAGGACATCGGCGTCGAGCAGGACACGCTCGTCACGCTGAACCTCCAGCCGCTGCCGGCGAAGATCGTCCTTGACCGCGTGCTCGAGAAGGTCAGCCCCGACACCTTCAGCCGCGCCAACTGGGCGGTCAACGACGGGATCCTGGTCGTCGCCTCGGAGGAAGCGCTCCGCAAGAACACCTTCATCGAGATCTACGACATCCGGGACCTGCTCTTCCAGATCCCCAACTACCGAGACGTCCCCCGACTGAATCTCAACTCGGTCATCCGGCAGGGCCAGGGCGGCGGCGGCAGCGGCATCTTCCAGCAGAGCACCCAGGACGCGGGCGAGGGCCTGACGGCGGAAGAGCTGCTCGACCAGATCGTCACGATCATCCAGACCAACGTTGACTTCGACGGCTGGCAGGAAAACGGCGGCGACACCGGCCGGATCCAGACGCTCAACGACAACCTCATCATCACCAACACCGCACGCAACCACCGGCAGATCTCCTCGCTGCTCCGCAAGCTCCGCGAGATCCGCTCGATCCAGATCTCCGTCGAGTCCCGGTTCCTCACGGTTGATCAGAACTTCTTCGAGCGGATCGGCTTCGATCTGGACATCGTCTTCAACGCGATGAACCAGCAGTTCGACAACATCCTCGGGCCGCAGATCAACGGGCTCAACAACGCCGGCGATCTCGAAGCGGGCGCCGCGATCCCCGGGCTGCTGCCCTCGGATCTGGTCGGTCCCTTCTTCAGCGGCGACGGCTCCGGGCAGGTCCAGAACTGGGTCCTGACCAACCCCGCCGGGGTCGCCAACGGTGACGATCCCATCTACGCGATCCAGCCGACCCAGTTCGTCGTGCCCGCGCCCGACGGGACCAGCGTCATCCCCGCGCAGCAGAACATCTTCGGCATCGCCGAGACCATCCTCGGCGGGTCAAAGTTCGCCAACGACATCCTCGCCGTCAACCCGGCGCTCGGGGTCGCGGCGACCTTCCTTGATGACATCCAGGTCGACTTCCTCGTCGAGGCGACGCAGGCCGATCGGCGGTCCGTCACGCTGACCGCGCCGAGGCTGACGTTCACCAACGGGCGCTACGCCAACATCTTTGTCACCTCGCAGCAATCCTTCGTCTCCGACCTCAACCCCGTCGTCAGCACAGCCGCCGTCGCTTTCGACCCGGACATCGATGTCGTCAACGAAGGCTTCACCATGGCGGTCGGCGGCGTGGTCTCTTCGGATCGCAGGTACGTCACCCTCGACATCAAGCTCAACGTCGCCCAGGTCCTCGGCTTCGACAAACGCACCCAGTCCGCTGTTGCCGGCGGCACCGGCGGCTCCCAGGGCGGGGCCATTGCCGAGGGCACCATCGACCTCCCGATCGTGCAGGTCTCGTCCATCTCCACCGGCGCCACCATCCCCGACCAGGGCACGATCCTCCTTGGCGGGCAACGGCTCACCACCGAGACCGAGGTCGAGACCGGCGTCCCGGTCCTGAGCAAGATCCCGATCATCAACCGCTTCTTCACCAACCGGATCACCGAAAAATCAGAGCTCACCCTGATCATCCTGATCAAGCCCACCATCCTCATCCAGAACGAGGAAGAAGAGAAGCGGTTCCCGGGTCTGCTCGACCAGCTCCAAACCGGGATCGGCGACTTCTGATCCGCCGCTGATCCGCACGGGCGACCCGCCCCTGACAACCCGCCACGAACAGAGCCGCCGACCGGATGACGCTTGACATCCGGTCGGCGTTTTCGTTAGCGTAGAGCAGGATCGACCCCATTCCCCAGAGGCAGCAGGAGGCGCCGAATGCCATCAGCCGAGTCACGACTGCGCATCACCGACGAGAGCGGAGTCACACAGGTCGGCTTCATCGACCGCAACATCCTCGACGAAGCCAACATCCAGCAGATCGGTGAGGAACTCGCCGAGATCATCGACGCCAGCGACAGCCCGAAGCTGCTCATCAGCTTCGCCAACGTGGACCACCTCTCCAGCGCCGCGCTCGGGACGCTGATCACGATCAGCAACAAGATCAAGGCGAAGAACGGGCAGCTCCGCCTCGCCCAGATCGACCCCCAGATCTACGAGGTCTTTGTGATCACCAAGCTCAACAAGCTCTTCGAGATCCACGACACCGCCGAAAACGCGATCAAGAGTTTCACCTGACAGCGACGCGCCCCCATTGAGGAAGCCGTCCAGGTGGGAAACCCAAACACCAGCACCAACGACCCGGCGCCCAACAGACGCCGACTCCCCAACGAGCGGGCAGCGCTCGAAGATGTCGCCAACACCATCATCGACGAGGCCGAGGCGATGGGCTATCCCCAGGCCTCCTGCTTTGCGCTGCGCATGGCCATCGAAGAGGCCGTCAGCAACGCCTTCCGACACGGCCACCGCGACCTCCACCCCGACACCGATATCGAGATCGCCTGGGATATTTCGCCCGAGCGGATCACCATCGTCGTTGAGGACCAGGGGTCCGGGTTCGACCCGGAATCGCTCCCGGATCCGACGGCCGAGGAGAACATCGAGAAGCCCTCGGGACGTGGGCTGCTGCTGATCCGGGCCTACATGTCGAAGATCAACTTCAACGACGCGGGCAACCGCGTCACCATGGTGTACCTGCACCCGGAGCGGTCAAAGGACTGATCCGCCCGAACCGGCCCGCGCAGCGCCGCTCAACGTCGCAGCGTCGCCGACCGTTCCCGCCCCCTACTCCACCAGCCACCGCATGAGGTGCACCTGGTTCGCGTCCATGCTCGGGGGCGCCGGGACGCCGACCTCGCCGAGCAGCTTCTCGTAGGTCTCGGGCGTCACCCGGTCGGCGAGGATCATCGCCAGATCAATCGGAGGCTCGCTCAGCTCCTCGATCAGGTCCTGCTCGCCGTTCAGCTCCTCGTCCGGGTCCAGGGGGCCCGCCGCGGCGGTGTAGGCGAGTTCCTCGGTGACCCCGAGGCTCTCGGCGGTGAGGAAAATCTCGGCGTACTTGGGCGGCTCCTCGCCTCCCTCCCAGCGGCGGATCACGCAGCGCCAGCCGGTGATCCCCAGCTCGAGACCCCGATCATCGACGTTCCCCTCCCGATCGACGTTCAGGTCCAGCCGCCACAGGTCGAGCAACTCCTCGACAATCTCCTCGGCGGCGAGCAGGTCCGGGCGATCGCTCGGCGCCAGCAGCACACACCGGTGCTCGTGCGAGACGGAATCAACGCCGATCGGCTCATCGATCTGGTGCAGGTCGAAGGCGGCGAGGATCTTCTCGATCCGGTCGCGGTGCTGGCTCTGGGCACGGATGGTGACGACCTTGTGCTCGTCGACATAGATGTGCAGGAACGGCTCATCGCTCATCGCCCCGAACCCGACGAGCCCGTCCTCGAAGAACCAGTCCTGGTGCCGTCGCAGGCCGTCGAGGAACCGATCGAGGCCGATGGGCTCGTAGGCGATGTAGGGATCAACCTCGCGGTACGCGTCGTTGCCCAGGATGTCGAGGATCGGGTACACGCGCCCGGGCATGATCGAAAAGAGCGATCGGCACAGCGACTGCAACCGATCGGCCGTCAGGAAGGCGTCGAACAGATACCGGTCGGGCCACTCCTCCCAGTCCCCCTCGCCCTCGCCCCCATCGGAGGGCTCGAAGTCGGAGGTATATCCCTGCCTTGGTTTCAGGTCCTCGAGCGGGCGGACGCCCAGCGGGAACGAGAAACCGTCGATGACGGTGCGCTCGATCGAGGTGTCGATTGCGGAAGTGGGCATCGGGGCGTGTTCTCAGGGGTGCGAGGGAAGACAGACCGCTCCATCACTATCGGCTCGATCCGACGGCGTCCACAAATGGACCCCCGGGTCCAGCATTGCCCGCCGATGCGACTCTCCGCATGATCCGGTATGGTTTTCCGATCCACGAACAATCACGGCCGTCACCGAGAAGGCCAAGCCGACCCAGCGCCCGGAGATTCTGAATGTCATCATTGTACGAGACTTACAACAACATCCTCGGGGCCATCAACGGCGTGATCTGGGCCAACTGGGTCCTCTACACGGTGCTTGCCGTGGGTCTGCTCTTTACGATCTGGACCGGATTCTGCCAGTACCGGGCGCTCGTACACGGCACCGCCGTCGTCAGGGGCGAGTACGACAACAAAGACGATCCAGGCGCCATCAACCACTTCCAGGCGCTCTCGGCCGCCCTGAGCGCGACGGTCGGGCTCGGCAACATCGCCGGCGTCGCGGTGGCGATCGCCCTCGGGGGCCCGGGCGCCATCTTCTGGATGTGGATGGTCGGCCTTGCGGGTATGGCCCTCAAGACCACCGAGGTCTCTCTCTCGATGATCTACCGCAACACCGATGACCCCGAGAACCCCCACGGCGGCCCGATGTGGGTCGCCAGCAAGGGATTCAAGCAATGGGGCTGGGGCAGGTTCGGCAAGGTCCTCGGCGGCTTTTTCTGTATCACGCTGCTGATCTCCACGATCACCGGCGGCAACATGTTCCAGGCGTGGAACGTCGGGCAGGCGACCCGTGAGGCCTCGTGTGGCTCGATCCCGCCGATCGCCGCCGGCATCATCCTCGCCGTCCTCGCCGGCGCGGTGATCCTCGGCGGCATCAAGCGCATCGGCGCCGTCGCAGGCCGCCTCGTGCCGTTCATGGTCGCGATCTACCTGATCGCCGCGTTCGTGGTGCTGTTCATGTACATCGCCGAGATTCCGGACATGCTCAGGCTGATCGTCGTCTCGGCGCTGCCCGACTGGCTCGGCGGCGAGACCGCGCACCCGGAGAAGGCCTTCATCGGCGGCACCTTCGCCTACGCCCTGTTCTGGGGCATGAAGCGGGCGCTCTTCTCGTCTGAGGCCGGGCAGGGCTCCTCCCCCATCGCGCACAGCGCCGCCAAGACCGATGAGCCGGTCCGTGAGGGCATCGTCGCGGGCCTCGAACCGTTCATCGACACTATTGTCGTCTGCACGCTGACCTCGCTGGTCATCCTCTCCACCGGCGCCTGGAACCGCGACCCGGAGGCGTTCATGGACCGGGCGGTGACGATCACCCGGGTCCAGCCCGACGCCAACGCAACCCCGACCGACACGCCGGAGTGGACGCTCGAGAAGGTCCAGCTCACCGCCAAAACCCAGGACGCCCGGGAGCGCAGCGGCCCGTGGGTCGCCGGTGACAACGTCTTCATGATCGTGCAGGTCGCCGAAACAAACAAAGACACCGGCTACAACCTCGCCCGGATTCCGGGCGTGGTGGTGAATGAAGACGGGACGATGTTTGTTGAATGGAAATCCATCAAGTCCAGCGCGAAGCCCATGTTCCCCATCGACGAGAACCAGGGCGCCGTCTTCCAGGACTACCCGGGCGCCGCGCTGACGCAGTACGCGTTCAACATCGCCGTCCCCGGGCTTGGCACCTGGCTGATCCTGCTCGCGTCGTGGCTGTTTGCCATCTCGACGATCATCTCGTGGAACTACTACGGCGAGCAGGGCGTCGTGTACCTCTTTGGCGAGAAGCTGATCGTCCCGTACCGCCTGACCTACTGCGCGCTGATCGTCGTCGCGACCGGCCCGTTCATCCAGACCGACGCCGACCTCGACAACCTCACCGCGCTCGGCACCGGCGTCATGCTCTGGGCGAACATCCCGATCATGCTGATCTTCAGCGGCGTCGCCATGGGCGCGTACCACAAGTACGGGAAGAAGCTCAAGGCCGGCGAGTTCCATCCCCACAAGGCGCCCCCGATCACCGAGGTCGTCGAGGGCCACGATCACGATCAACCCGAGGGCTGAGCCCAGACAACCAAGCGGGTTGGAGCCGGGCGGGATCACACCCCGGTTCTGCTCTGCCTTTCTATCCTCGGTGGCTCTATCCTCGGTGGCACGGGCGTCCCGCACGTGTGCTCCCCAGCCTCTTCTTCTCCCCTGCTCCTGCAACGCCGTTTGTCAGGTGCTTTGGAGAGAAAGAAAGAAGAGAAGAAAGAGCACACGGACGGGACGCCCATGCCACCGAGATGGGTGGAGAAGAGGGGAAAAGAAAAGGGCGGGATCAACCCCGCCCTTTCTCATTCCTTGTTATTCGTTGCCGGCGCTCACCGGAACAGCAGCACCCGCGGCGAGAGCAGCAGCACGTTCTCATCGCGGAGCTGCAACATCGCGTTCATCGAATCGCGGAGTGTCGCCCACGAGGTTGGCCCGAGCAGCTCCTCGGCCGCCGCGGTGAAGCCGGCCAGGGCGTTGCTCGCCGCGACCTTGTTCGCGCCCACGCCCGGGGCCGTCACACCGAAGCCGGAGAACACGCCCTCGAGCATCTCGGTGATGCTCTTGGGGCCCGGGTAGTTCATCACGTCGTACCGCCCGTCGCGCAGACCGAGCTCACCGGCCATGTCGGTGAGCGCGACCTCGAACCCGCCGATGGTGTCGACCATCTTCATCCCGATCGCCTTGTCGCCGGTGAAGAGCCGCCCCTCGGCCGTCTTCGAGATGTCGATCCCCTTGCGGCCGGCGCGGACGCGCCTGACGAACAGGTCGTACACGTCGGTCATCCGGTCGGTGACCAGCCGGCGGTCGTCGGACGACCACGAATCGAGCGAACCGAACATCGCCGCGTGCGGCCCGCGGGCGCGCGGCGTGATGCCGATCTTGAGCTTTTCATACAGACCCGCCCGGGCGATCTTGCCCCCGACGACGCCGATGGAGCCGACGATCGACGACGGATCCGCGTAGATCTTGTCGCCGCTGACGGCGATGTAGTACCCGCCAGACGCCGCCATCGCCCCGACGCTGACCCACACCGGCTTCTTCTGGGCGACCCGGCGGACACCCAGCCAGATGGACTCGCTGGCGATCGCGCTGCCGCCGGGCGAGTTGATCCGAACGATCAGGCCCTTGATCAGATCGTCGTTTTCGATCCGGGCCAGCGCCTCGCGGATCGTGATGCTCCCGACCGAAGCGCCACCGAGCAGGCTCTTGGGGGACGACTCGCCGTCGATGATGGGTCCGTCGATGTGGACGACGGCGATCGTGTCGCGCGTCGGATGATTCGCGGGGTCCTCGCTGAGGAGCGAGAGCATGGCGAAAGGATTGGCGAGGTCGATAGCGCTCTCACCGGCCGGCCCCAGGTCCATCTCGTAATCAAACTCGCCGTACTTCTTTTCGAGCCACGCATCGAGGTCGAGGCGGTCGAGCTCCTTGTCGATGAGGCCGATCTTTTTCGCCACCTTGCCGTCGGCCAGCCACGCCTCGTCCATCGCGCGGTCGAGCTTCTTGTCGCTCATCCCCCGCCCGTTCTTGACGATCGCGCGCTGGTTCGCGTACAGGCTGTCGAGCAGCTGGGAGATGTTCTCGTCCCACGCCTCGCTCGGCTTCGAGTTGACGAGCTGCTCCTCGGCCCCCTTGTACGCGCCGATCTGCACGTAATCCGCCTTCAGACCGGCCATCGCCAGCGTGTCGGCCAGGAACATCTCCTCCATGTAGATGCCCGGGAATGTCACCGCGCCGCCGGATTGCATCAGCACGTTGTCGGCGTACGAACCGAGCATCAGCCCGCCGGGCCCGTAGACGTCGGCGAAGACGTGGATCTGCTTGCCCGCATCACGGACACGCTTCATCGCGACGCCGATCTCCTCGATCTGCGAGAGCGTCAGCGCCGGCTCGCGCAGGCGGACGACCACCGCGTCGATGTCGTCTCGGTGCGCCGCCTCGTCGAAGGTGTCGATCACGTCGAGCAGCGTCGGGGCCGCGTCGGGGCCGGCCAGCCACGCGAAGGGGTCGGGCTTCTCCAGTAGCGGGCCGTCGAGTTCGACCCAGCCGATGGTGGCGCCGGCGTTGGCCAGGGTGGCGCTGGTCAGGGCGGCGGCGGCGGCCAGCAGGACGCGGGGGATTGGACGCATGAGTTTCGCTCCTTGGATGATTCCGTTCGGACTGCCAGACGATAGGCAAACCGCTCGGCCTCACCGATATCGGCCTCCAAAGCGGAAGATCGTCACACCTGGTTCCGAAAACAGGTCGCGCCCTTGCACCGGCGCTCCCACACCCGTGATCCCCGCGTGGCGTGGCCTCGGCTTTGCGTGGCCATGATTCCACTCAGGGAATCCCCCAAACCAACGGGTGGCGTGGCTATGGCTCTGCAGAGCCACGGCTTGAGACGCCAAGGCCATTTCATCGTGGCTCTGCAGAGCCATAGCCACGCCACCCATCCCCCTTCACGCATACCCCAGACGCCCGAGGTCCTCCTCATCGAGACCGAACCGGTGCCCGATCTCGTGCAGGATCGTGATCATGATCTGCTCGTACACCCGCTCGTCGGCCTCTGGCTGCGACCAGCCGCCGGCCGTCAGGACGATCCCCTCGCGGTAGATCTGCACCATGTTGGGCATCACCGGGGGCGACTCGAGCAGCGTCTGCTCTGTGTCCATCAATCCCGAGAACAACCCGCACAGCCCGTCCCCCTCGGTCGGCGTCATCCCCATCGACCGCAGCGTCTGGGCATCCGGCCGGTCGTCGACCACCAGCGGCATGTCGTCGAGCATCCGCGCCACGCGCTCTGGCAGCTCGAGCAGCGCCTCCTCCACGAGCACATCGAACAGATCGCGTTCCGCGTCGGTCAACCCGCCATCTCCATGCCGCCGGGCGTTACACCGGGTTGATTGTTCAAAATGCCCGCCAGTGTTTCATGGAGTCTTCCTTCTCTTTCTCGAATCGGTGGGCGATCTGCTCACGGAGCGTCGCCTTGATCTGCCCGGCGATCCGCTCGCCCCCGTCGTCAACCGACCACCCGCCGGCCCTGGCGACGACCCCCTCCCGGAACAAGTACACCTGGCTGGGCGTGTCCGGGCGGAACGGGGTCAGCATCGAACGCCCCCGGCGCGGGATCTTCTGGAAAGCCCCGCAGATGACGCCGCGGTCGGAGGCCGGTTGCTCCAGCGCCGCCAGCAACTCATCGCCCGGGGCGTCGTCGACGATCAACGGCATCTCATCGAACGCCCCCGCCGGGAGTTCCTCGATCACCTGCTCGAGCAGCACGTCAAACATATCCCGCTCGGCGTCGGTCACGTTGCGATCTCCACGGCGCCAACGAGGTCGGCGATCGAACCCACGCCCTGGGCGCGCGTCCACCTGGCGAGCCCGCCGAGGATCCGCCTCGGCGTTCTCGGGTCCGCGAACAGGGCCGTCCCGACCCCGAACGCGCTGGCGCCGGCGAGGATGAACTCCGCCGCGTCGCGCCACATCGTCACGCCCCCGACCCCGATGATCGGCACGCCCGCCTCGCGCGCACAGCCGGTAAACGCCAAATGAATCAGCCGGACCGCGACCGGGTGCACCGCCGGCCCGCTCAGCCCGCCGGTGATGTTGGCGAGCTTGGGCCGGCGCGTTTCGATATCGATCGCCATCGCCGGAATCGTGTTGGCGATCGTCAGCGCATCGGCGCCGGCGTCGATCGCCGACCGGCTCAACGCCACAATCTCGTTGATCGAAGGCGGGAGTTTCACGATCAGCTTCGTCGTGGGCAGCGCCGCGCGCACGGCGCCGACCAGCTCACCCAGCGCCGCCGCATCATCGCCAAAGAGCCGGCCATCGTGGACATTCGGACACGAGACGTTCAGCTCAACCGCCGGGACCGTCTCGACCCGCTCGAACATCTGCGCGACAGCGACGTACTCTTCGACCGACGACCCCGCGATGGACCCGAAGACGGCGCAAGGCGACCCGGCGATCCTCGGCGCCATCTCCTGCTCGAACCGCTCGGCCCCGACGTTGGCCAGCCCCACCGCGTTGAGCATCCCCCCGGTCGTCTCGACGACGCGCCACGCCGGGTTCCCCGCGCGCTCCTCGCCCGTGATCGACTTGCTCACCAGCCCCCCCACCAGCGACAGGTCCACGACCCCGGCCAGCTCATCGACATACCCGGCCGTCCCCGCCGCCAGCAGCAGCGGATTCCGGAGCAGAACCCCGAGCAGTTCGGTCCGGAGGATATTGTCGGGTTTCGTCGGCACGGTGAAATCGTATCGCACACGGGCGGCGTGCGTGACTAGGATGTTCACCAGAATCACAAGGAGCCCCCACCGATGGACAATGCCGAGCGGATCGCCCAGTTTGAGAATATGTGCCAGGCCGACCCGGACAACGACATGGCGTATTTCAGCCTTGGCGGCGCCTACGCCCAGGCCGGGCGCCACGCCGACGCCGCCCAGGCCTATCTCAACTGCATCAAGGCCAACGATGCGATGAGCAAGGCCCGCCAGCTGGCGGCCGAGTGCCTCGTCAAGGCGGGCGACGAAAAGCACGCCGGCGAGGTCGCCACCGAGGGGTACGTCGAGTGCGCCAGGCGGGGCGATCTGGCGCCGAAAAACGCGCTGGCGGAAATGCTCGCGGTGCTGGGCCTGCCGCTGCCCGAACTCCCGAAGGAGGCCGTCGAAGCAGCGCAGGCGTCGGCGCCCGTCGCGGCCGGCGACTTCGTCTGCGCCCGCACGGGTCAGGCCGGGACGCAACTCGAAAAGCCCCCCTTCCGGGGCCCGGTCGGCCGGTGGATCCAGGAGAACATCTCCGCCCAGACCTGGCAGATGTGGATCGGTCAGGGCACCAAGGTCATCAACGAGATGCGGCTCGACCTCTCCCGCGACGAGGACGGCGCCGTCTACGACGAGCACATGCGCGAGTTCCTCGGGATCGACGAGACGCTGTACGCCGAGTTGATGCGCGAACACGAGACACCGGCAGGATCATAACCCAGCAGAATCGTAACACAGTGCCGTGGTATCGCTTCAATGCCACGATGAGGCTTCCGGAGCGCAAGAAGACGTGGCATCGAAGCAATACCACGGCACGGTCAGTCGCTCTTCGCTTTGAACACCACCCGCCGCTTGCTGAACGCCAGTTCCGCGACGACGACCGCCATGTAGATCGTCGCGACATCAACCATCGTGCCGCGTTCCCTGGTCCACAAGTGCCAGAGCAGCAGCGCGATGGTGACGCAGATCACGGCGATCCCCGAAATCACCAACGGCCTGCTCGATTTCGTCGTGGCCGCCAGCTTCAGGTTCGCAATCGAGATCCCCATCGAGACAAGCAGGAACGTCAGGCTCGAAAACGACGCGATCGTGTCGAGCGAGTTGAACACCGTAAAGAGCATGCCCATCCCGGTGAGCGCCACCACCGCAAACCACGGGACGTCGGCCGCCCGGCTCCGGAATGAGAACGCCCGGGGCATCATTTTGTCGGTCGCCATGTCCGACATCATCCGCGAGGCCCCGAACGACGTGGCGTTGACCGCCGAAGACGTGGCCAGCAACGCCGCGATCCCCACCAGCACCCGGCCCGCATTCCCCAGCGATGGCTCGGCGGCGACGGCCAGCGCGTACTCCTTGGCCGCCAGCAGCCCGGCGGGCTCCATCGACCCGACCGCCACGAATGCGATCGCCAGGTAAATCAGCGTCGTGATGATGATCGAGCCGTAGATCCCTCGCGGGATGTTCTTGTCGGGGTTCTTCGTCTCGCAGACAGCGTTGGTGATGAGCTCGAACCCCTCGAACGCGACGAAGACGGTCGCGCCGGCGATGAACACCGACGAGACACCCTCGTTGAAGACCGGAAACAGGAACTCGCTCCGCGTCGAAGTCAGCCCCGCCGCGCCGATCAGCGCGAGGATCAGGATCTTCGTGTACACGATCAGGTCCTCGGTCAGCCCGCTCGAACGCACACCGCGGAGGTTGACGATCATGAAAAACCCGAGCACCCCGACCGAGAGCAGCCTTCTGGTGAGCGCCGCGTGGGGCGTGCCCAGCAGGTCCGCGCCGTACGCGCCGAACGTGAACGCGTACAGCGACAGCGTCCCGACGTAGCCGACGATGATCATCCAGCCCATCAGCCCCGCAACAGTCGGCGTCTTGGGGAACGCCCGTTCGAGGTACGTAAAGCTCGCGCCGTCGTTCCGGTACGCCAGCGCCAGCTTGACGAACGAGTACCCCGTCACGATCGCGATCAGCCCGCCGAGCCCGAACGCCAGCGGGGCGGCGTGCCCGCTGATCCCCACGGCGATCCCCAGCACGGAAAAGATCCCGCCACCGATCATGCCCCCGACACCCATCGCGATCAGCTCCGGGAGCCCGAGCTTGCCCTTGTCCCTGGGGTCGGTGGCCATGGGCCACACCATAGCCGTTACTGCAACAGCCCGCGCATCCGGAACTCCTTGAGCAGCAGGTCCTCGACGTCCGCGTCGCTGCGGATCACCGCGTGCGTCAGGCGCCTCGATCGGCACAGGTGGGTGATCTCGGCGCAGTGACGCTCGAGCCGCTGCTGGTACTGCTTGATGAGCGCGCCCGAGACGGTCAGCTCCTCGCCGGCGCCCGTCTCGATGTCGGTCAGGCGCAGATCGCCGACGACGCCAGCCTCGCCCCGGCGCTGGGTCCGGGCCGGGTCGATCTCGCCCGGCGAGAGGATCTGGTAGCAATGCACGTCGAATCCGCCGGCGCCGGCGAGCAGGTTGATCCCGTCGCGCACGCCCTCGTCCATGAAGAAATCACTCAACAGGACCATCACCCCCTTGCCCGATCGCTGCTGGACGAGCTTGCGCATGTTGTCGGCGAAGGATCGCTCCGGCTCGGCGCTCGTCGAGGGCGATCCGTGCGCCGGCTCGGGCGACATCTCTTCGAGGACGAACTTCGCCAGCCGCTGCACGTTGCGCCGCCCACGGACATCGTTCATCTTGCGGAATGTCCGCCGACCGAACGCGACGAGCGAGACCCGGTTGTTGTTGACCAGCCCGATGTACCCCAGCGCGAGCGCAAGCTTCTGTGCGAAGATGAGCTTCTCCGGGTCCCCGGCCATCATCGAGGCGCTGCAATCAACCGCCACGAGGACCGACAGGTCCTCCTCCTCGAGGAACATCCGAACGAAGACCTTGTCGAGCCGGGCGAGGATCTTCCAGTCGATATAGCGGAAGTCGTCGCCCGGAACATAACTGCGGTAATCGGCGAACTCGACGCCCGTGCCGCGCTTCTTGGACCGCCGCTCGCCAGGGAGCTTCCCCGAGAAGATCTTCCGGCTGAGGACATCGAGCCGGTCGAGCCGCTTGAGCAGCGAGGGGCTGAGCAGGTCTTCAACGGTTTTCGGGCGATTGGTCGATCCTGTGATTAGCACCGAGCGATCCGCCTTTCCGGGCCCGGATGATCCCTTTCGGGAACCACCCGCCAGCCAACGACCGTAGAGTCACGCATGACAGACATGATACGACGCCCCGATCCCCGAAGGTCCGGTTTTTCCCGCGCGATCCTGCTCGTCGGTGTGGGCGCCGTCGCGCTGGGTGTGGGCGTCGTCGCCTCGGCGCAGCAATCAAAGAGCCCCGCCCAGCTCCGCCGGGAAAACGACGCGCTCCGCGAGCGGATCACCGAGCTCGAAGCCGAGATCGCCCAGGCGGACAAGCGGATCCGATCGCTCGATGAGCAGCTCGCAAAGGCCAGTGCGCAGCTCGACCAGCAGGCCGCCAACAACCACGACCCGGAGACCGAGGCCCCGCCGAACGCTCCCGGCAGGATCCCCGATGACCGTTTCGGCTGCCCCGCGGCCCTGCGGAACTGGCTCATCGAGGACTACAGCGCGCAGTTCAAGAACAACCCGAGCCCGAGCAGGAAACAGCTCGAACAATGGCAACGGCGCGTGGCCCTCGAACGCGCCACGGTCGTCTGGGATCTCCGCATGCTCGGATGGAGCGGCGACAACACCGACACGGCCAGGGTGCGCTGCTTCGACCGGGCGACGGGTGAAGACCTCTGCTTCCCGTTCCTGCTCCCGTTGCCCGAGAACGACGCCGACAAGCTCCGCAACAACCCGGCGCAGTCGGACTGGACCATCGAGGGCATCCTCGCCGCGACGACCGGCATCACCGAGGTCAAGCTGAGCGACGCGAACGACCAACAAGGCAAGGGCCCGCCGCAAACCGGTTTGAGCCTGGAGTTTGGATGGACCCTGAGCATCCGATCGCTCGAGCCATTCAATCCCGACGATCCCGGGCGAGGCGTCGCGCGCTAGGTGATGCCTTTGCGGTGCAGATTTCGATCAGCCGTCGACCGAGCCGTTGTCCTCGTCGGCGTATTCCCAGACGACGACGGGCAGCTTCTGCACGCCCCACTTGCGGGCGGTCGAGTGCGTCGGATACAGCACGTCGAGACGGGCGCCCTTGATGGCGCCGCCCCGGTCGAGCACCGGCACGATCGCGCCACCGTCATAGCCGGGGATGCTGAGCATCGATCCGAAGGGCAGCAGACGCTTGTCGGCGGCGACGAGTTTCATCCCGTTGGTCCAGATCGACTTGCCGCTGGCGGTGATCCCGTCGGCGTACTTCCCGCACGAACGCTGGTCGGGGCTGTACGCGGTGACCGTCATCCAGATCGTGCGCGCCGGGCGGACCTTGCGACCGTCGAACCAGCGCGTGCCGGCCTCGGCCTGCTCGCGGGTCATCTCGACGACCTTCAGCACCCGCACCTCGGGAGCGATCTCGGTGATCGCCTCGGGCTCGATCTCATAGGCGGGAGCAATCGACGCCATCGCGCTCGATGGGCCCAGGTCGATCTCGGCCAGCGGGGCCGAGATGGACGAGCGTTTAGTCGCGACCGCCGAGGCAATGACAACGAGGGCCAGAAGGACGAACACCACCCGCTCGGCGATCACGCGTGTGACAACTTGTCTGCGAATGTGGTTCATGGTCCGGTCCTCGTCTGAAACGCGCCGCCCCGGAATCCGGGTTGGTGCGTGATTTTCGTGTCCCGACCACGCCGGGTCAATCCGGAGCGATCAGGCATTGGTCTCGCGTGTTCAGGATGCCGTAAGTTGATTGATGGCAACCCGTTATGGTTACTAGCGTAACAAGTGACGCCTCCAAAACCTAGTGCTGATGAGCAAATCCGCGAGATTGTGCCCCGTCTGGCAATCCTGCCCGCAATCGCACAGAAATCTTGGCTGTGACGACCGATAACAGAACCCGGCCACACTGATAGTACGGATGCGGGCCGGAAGTGTTTCGTTTCATCGGGATTTCATACCGGCGTAATCATCGCGACCTGCCGAAACTCTTCAACCCCGTCAGTGTCCACGAATCCCGCCGCCCGCGTCGTCGCGTTGGACGTCGCCGCCGCCAACCCGTCGCGCAGCGCCTCGGTCCAGTCTCCAGTGCGGATCCAGCCCGCAAGCAACCCCGATAACAGGCTGTCGCCACTCCCGACCGTGCTGACAATCCGCCCCGGGTGGACCATCACCTGCCCCCGGAGCGCCAGCGCCGGTCCGATCAGGATCGCGCCCTCCATCCCCATCGTCACCACGACATTTTCGGCGCCCCCGCCGCCATCAATATGAACCGTCCGGGCGGCGGCGAGGATCTCCTCGGGGGTGTCGGTCGGCATCCCGGCGAGCGTTGCGAGTTCCCGGGCGTTCACCTTCACCAGCCAGACCTTCTCGGACCGCATCGCCTCGAGCGCCTCGCCGGAGGTGTCAAGAATGACTCTGGCGCCCGCCTGCCGGCTTCTCGACACCATCCGCCGCAGCGCCATAGGCGAGAGTCCCGGGGGCAGCGACCCGCAGAACGCCACCGAAACGCCCGACCGGGCCAGCAGGCTGACCTTGCTCTCAAGCCGGGCGGCGTCGGAAGGCTGAACCTCGAACCCCTGATCCCGGATGTGCGTCTCGGTCTCGTTGACAGGATCGACGATCGTGATGTTGTCCCGGGTCTTGGCCCGGACGACGAGCAGTTGGCAGATCACCCTGCCCTGACAGTGCCGCTCGATGTGCTCCTCGAACATCCGCAGCTCGCCGCGGCCGATGAACCCCGTCGCGATCGAGCGCACACCCATCGTCGCCAGCACCCGGGCCACGTTGACGCCCTTGCCAGCCGGGTGGTGCGCCACACGTCTCGCCCCGATGTGCTCGCCGACGGCGAAGTATGGCGCCTCAAAGACCCAGTCCACCGCCGGGTTGGGCGTGATCGTGATGACGCGGGCGTCGCGCATGGGGCCACGATACCGGATCATCACAAAGCGCATCGCGCCCCGGCGTCATCACCAGACGTCGCAGCGAATCGGATGAGCCGGTACGATCGCGCCGTGGACCTGCACCTGATCAACATCCTGATGATCGTCGGCATCGGGCTCGCCGCCGGCATCCTGGGCGGACTGCTTGGCATCGGCGGGAGCATCGTGATGATCCCCCTGCTGGCGCTCGTCTTTCACGATCAGACCGGCGCCAAGCAGCAGCTCTTCCAGGCCGCCGCGATGGCGGTCAACGTCGTCGTCTCGGCGCTCGCGGCGATCAGGCACCGGCGGGCCGGGACCGTCCGCGGCGACGTCCTGCGCGTGATGCTCCCGGCGGTCGTCATCACCATCATTCTGGGCGTGCTCGTCTCCAACAACGTCAGCGGGCTGATCCTCCGGCGCTTCTTCGCGGTCTTCCTGCTCTACGTGAGTGTCATCAACATCATCAAGGTGTTCAGAAAAGCTCCCATCCACACCAACGCGCCCGATCGCGCGACGCCGATGCGAACCGGGTCGATCGGCTCGCTCATGGGGTTCGTCGCCGGGCTGCTGGGCATCGGCGGGGGCGTGCTGGCCGTCCCGCTCTTACAGACCGTCGCCAGGCTCCCCCTGCGACAGTGCATCGGGACCAGCAGCGCCATCATGGCGATCGCATCGATCGTCGGGGCCTCGATCAAGATCAGCACGCTCGGACGCGTGGAGCAGGGCCAGTTCGCGCCGCACGACGCCCTGCTCATCGCCGCGATCCTCACGCCCACCGCCTTCATCGGGGGGTGGTTCGGCGCCACGCTCACGCACAAGCTCCCGCTCGAATGGGTCCGCGCCGTCTTCGCCGCCGCCCTGCTGGCCGCCGCGTGGCGGATGTCGGGGTTATAGGAGCCGCCGCCGGGCGACTTGTGCGTGTTTTTGCATCGAAGATTCAGCGTGGGGCGCCCGGTGGTCGATCCCGATGCAGCATGGACCCACGCCCGCAGCCAAGACCAGACCGGCCCGACGATCAACGCGCCAACCCAGGCGCCGGCCCGAACACCGCGGCGGCCCGCGACTCGGCGCCGGCCGCCGACCGGCTCACCTCGATCGTCTGTGAGTTGCGGGGTCTGCTCGATGGCGCTACCCGCTGCCTGCACGACGCCCGCAAGGACGCCGAGCAACCCAGTCAAGGCCCCGTCCCGGCCAACGAAGACCTCCTCGGCAAGCTCGACGCCGCCGAGCTGGCGCTGGACCGGATGGCCCGCATCATCCAGCTCGCGATGTCGCCCGCCGCGGCGCCGCTGCTCGAACGCTTCATCGAGCCGTGCCCGCTGATCGAATCGCTCATGCACGCGATGGAGGTCCACTCCCCGCTCGCACTCGAAAAGCGCATCGCGATCAACATCGACTGCTCACCCAGGCTCGTGCTCACCCCCGCCGGCCCGCTGTACACCGTGCTCGCCAACGTCATCCGAAACTCGGTCGAGGCGATGGGCCAGGGCGGCGAGATCGAGATCATCGCCGAGCTCGTGACACCGAGCCGGGGCGATCCGGAAGTCCACATCGACGTCCTCGACACCGGCCCGGGCCCCGATCTCGACGCCTCCGAGCACGCCTTCGAGCTCGGCTTCACCACCAAGCAGAGCGGCATCGGCGTCGGGCTGGCGCTCAGCCAGGAGATCATCGAAGGGCTCGGCGGCTGGATGGCCCTGCGCAAGCGCGCCGCCAAGTCCTGCGTCAACGGCCACCGCGGCGCCCACCTGATGATCCGCTACCCGGCGATGATCTGACGATCAGTCCACCGGGTTCACCGCGCGCACCGGCGCAACGCCCAGATATGGCAGCGTCCGCTCGACGATCCGCCGCACCACCGGCCCGGCGACCGCCGACCCGTAGTGCTGCCGCGCCCGGATCAGCGCCGGGCCCGGATCATCCATGACCACCAGGACGACGATCCGCGGGCGCTCCATCGGGGCGCCGGCGATGAAGCTCGAAACGTACTGCCGATCGATGTACCCGCGCCCGTCGGGGCGGAACTGTTTCGACGTGCCGGACTTGCCGAACATGGTGTAAACCGGGGGCGTGTCGAGCCGGTTCTCGCGCTCGAGCTTCCGGTCCAGCCGCGCCGCGACCCCGCCCATCGCCTGCCGAGCCGCCTCCACGACGCCCGGCGCCAGGACACGGTGGCGGAACGCCTGCGGTTGCTCGGGATCGGCCGCCGTCAGCGTCAGCTCGGGCATCACCCCGGCCAGCTCCCCGGATCGCGCAAAGGCGCTGAACGCCCGGACCATCTGCACGGGCGTCACCGCGACCTCGTACCCCATCGCCACCGACGTCTGCGTGTACTTCGACCAGTCCCGGGCGCTCGTCACCAGCCCGGCCGATTCACCGGGCAGGCCGATCCCGGTGCGAATCCCGAACCCAAACTTCTTGATCGCGGCCCGCGCCTGGGCGTGGCTCATCCGGTCAACAAGCTGCGCCATCCCGATGTTCGACGAATACACCAGCACGTTCGAAACGGACAGCTCCTGCTTGGGCGCGACGTCCTCAAGGCGCCGCCCGTACGCCGTCTTCCACCGGCCGTTGTGGGTTTGCAGTATCTCGTCGGGGTCGGCCAGGCCCAGCTCGACCGTCGCCGACCAGATGAACGGTTTGAACGTCGATCCCGGCTCATAGGCGTCCTCGACGCACCGGTTCCGCGCCAGCGCCGGGTGCACGCGCCGCCCCGGGTCGTCCGGGATCACGCCGAACCGAACGCCGTGGTCGAACGCCCCGTCAACGAGCGCCGCGTCGAACGGGATCACCCCCGGGACCTCGCGGACCACGTCGGCCATCGCCAGGATCTCGCCGGTGATCGGATCGAGCACGATCGCGCGCCCGCCGGCGGCGTCGGCGTCCTCCACGCCACGCTCGAGCTCCTCGGTCACGAGTTCCTGGATCACCAGATCAATGCTCAGCCCGATCGGTTCGCCCGATTCCGCGGGCGCAAAGCCGCCGGACTCGATCCACATCGGGCGACCGCGCGCATCGTGGATGTACGCCAGCGCCCCATCGTCCGGCCGCAGGTTGTTCTCGAACGCCCGCTCGGCGCCGAGCAGCCCGTGGTGGTCGATCCCGACCTTGCCGACGATCGCCGCCGCCACGTCGCCGCTGGGCGTCAGCCGGACCGGGCGCCGCTCCAGGTGGACGCCCTCGATCCCGAGCCGCTCGACCTGCTCGGCCCGCCCGGGCTCGAGGATCCCGCCGACCGAGACGTACCGGATCAGCGACCGGCCCTCGTCGAGCCTGCGGAGGTTCGCGCGGATCTTCGGGAGCACGCGCCCGGCGATCGTGTCCGGATCGATCCCGCTCGCGTTCGCGATGGATTCGATCGCGGGCGGTCGATCCTTCGGGAAGCGTGACGGGTCGATGAACAGCCGGCGCCCGTATGTCGTCGTCGCGATCAGCCGCCCGCGCCGATCGACGATGTCGCCGCGCGAGGCCTGCGACGCCCACCGACCGGTGTGCTGCGAGGCCATCGCCCGGAGGCTCTCGCTGGGGTAGACCTCAAGCTGCACAACACGCCCGACCACGACCAGCAGCGCCAGCGTGACCAGCCACGCGGTGATCGTGCCGACCAGGTCGCTGCGTTTGAGGGCGTCCCCTTGGTCGCAGTTCGTCATGGTTCCCATCCCGTTGGGGCGTCAGCCGAGCCAACCGACCACAGGATCGGGCGGAGGTCGCCGCCGCCATCAAGCGTCGAGTCGAACCGCGCATCGATCCGCGCAGGCGTCAGCCGGTCGGCGATCTCGGCGCGGATTTCACGGACCTCCCGCTCAAGCCCGTTCGCACGCCGGTGCGCGACCGTCATCGCGTGCGCCGCCTCAAAACGTCGCTGCCGCTCGGTGAGCAGCCCGATCCCCGTGGCGCCGACAACGACAATCAGCGCCGCCACCTTGGCGACGACCTGGTTCCGGGTCGGTGTTTCGGGTCCAGTCGAGGGCATCGGTCAGCGGGGCGCCGCCGGCAGTTTCAGCGTGGTCCCCACCGGGACGACGTCGGGATCGTCGATGCCGTTGAGCTCGACGATCTCGGTCCACCGCTTCGACGAGCCGAGCAGCCGCTGGGCGATGTCCCCGAGCGTATCGCCCGGTTGCACGGTGTATGTCTTCGGAGGCGCCGAGTGATTGGAGGCGATCTTCTTCTTGTGTGCCGCGGGCCGCTCACCGGTCAGCGCACGCCGGGGCGGGATCCGCAGCACCACGCCGACCCGGATCGAGCCGCCTTCGCCGACCCGGTCACGGTTGAACGCGGCCAGCTTGGTATAGAGGGCGCCGTCGCCGTATTCCTGCTGCGCGATCGACCAGAGCGAGTCGTCCTCGGCCACACGGCGCCTCTTCGTCGGAATAGATCCGTCCGCCGCCGACTTGCCGGGCGCCGAGCCGGTGGCGACGCGCGTCGGCTCGGGGAGCCTCGCAGTCACGGCGACCGGACCGGACACGCCCCCATCGAGCGCGACCGCCGGGACGGCGCCGTGCGTCTGTGACCGGATCGAATCCTGCGCCTTGCGCCACGTCTGCTGCAACTCGTTGAGCAGCGCCTCGCGGCCCGAATCGAAGACCGGGCGGTCGGCGATGACCGTCGGCGCCCCGGGCTCGCCGTCGATCGTGAACCCGCCGGGCAACGCGCCGCCGGCCCGCGGTCCGGTCATCTCTGGAGAGCGGTCGGCGCGGGCCTTGTCGATCGGCCGGTTCGGCCCCCGGGCATCGGTCGCGGCGATCGTCTCAACGGTCTCGCCGGTCAGGTCTTCGAGCTGGGCCACGGTCGCGCCGGAGAAGTGATCGGAGATCAGCACCCCGACAACCAGCACGACAGAAAATCCGAGTATCAGCGCCAGCTTGTGTTCGCGTGTCATGTATCGGCGTCCTTGCCCGCGAGCGCCATCGCCCGCATCGATCGTTCGTCCCTTGCCGCAACGCCAGACCGCGCTCACCGCGAAAGGCGGATCGCCCGGAGCTTGGCCGACCGGGCGCGCTTATTGACAGCGCACTCGGCTTCGCCCGCGGTGACCGGGCTGCGCGTCACCCGCTGCGCCAGCCCCACGTCGGCCAGCCGCTTGAAGCAGCGCTTGACCGGGCGGTCCTCGAGCGAGTGAAAGGCGATGACCGCGATCCGTGCGATCGGCCCAAGCCACGTCCGGTCGTCGCCATGACGCCCCGCCTCACGCTCGATCGACCCGAGCAGACCCTCCAACGCCCCCAGCTCATCGTTCACCGCGATCCGCAGGGCCTGGAAGGTCCGCGTGGCGGGGTCGATGCGCTGATTCGGCGCCTTGGGAACAGCTCGGCGGACGATCGCCGCGAGTTGCGATGTCGTTTGTATCGGCCCGCTCTGACGCGCTTCGACAAGTTTTCGAGCCACCCGTCTGGCGAACTTCTCCTCCCCGAACTCGAAGATGATCCTCGCCAGGTCCTCCGCGTCGAGCGTGTTGACCAGCTCCGCACACGTGATCGGGCTTGTCGGGTCCATCCGCATGTCCAGCGGCCCATCCCCCCGGAAGCTGAACCCCCGCGCCGGATCGTCCACCTGCGTCGAGGCGAACCCCAGATCCGCCAGCGCCAGATCCGCCAGAATCCCCCGTTCGGCCAGCTCCATCGGCGCCCGCGCGAACGACCCGTGGATCGTCACCACCTCCGGCGCCTCATCGATCCCGCTGACATTTGCCGCCGCCCGGTCCAGATTCCCCTGATCCAGATCCACCAGCACCACCCGCCCGATCGGACCGAGCAACCGGGCAATGGCGGCGCTGTGCCCACCGAGTCCGGCGGTGCAATCCAGAAGCGTCTGACCGGGCTGCGGATCGAGAACCTCAACCGTCTCGGCCAGCAGGACGGGAGCGTGTCCACGGGTGGATTTGGGAGGCATTTCGGTCACGGACGGATGCTATCCACTGCTCCGGGGTGGCGTGGCTAT
>Ga0114931_10001050_pt1 | contig 34976 bp, 30 predicted proteins | sample 2SBtaG_FD_89579 | JGI IMG/M metagenome (GOLD analysis project Ga0114931, IMG submission 89579) | Deep subsurface microbial communities from Kolumbo volcano to uncover new lineages of life (NeLLi) - 2SBTROV14_V59a metaG | ecosystem: Environmental > Aquatic > Marine > Volcanic | place: Kolumbo... | reverse complement strand
TCTAAAGATGCTTGTTAAGAAAATCGACTAGAAAACACAGATGGCGTCATTTCTGCCAGAAGAGGTTTGCTTCAACGATTGCTTACGGGGGCGACTGCTGAAAATACGCAATCTCTCGATCGGTTTCGGCGGGGTCTCCGTCGTTGATGGTCTTTCTCTTACCATCCCGCGCGGCAAAACCGTGGCGTTGGTGGGCGAGAGTGGGTGCGGAAAGAGCGTCACCGCCCTGTCGATTCTGCGACTGATCCCGTCGCCTCCGGGAAATATCGCCGGAGAAATAGTTTTTTTCGACGAATCGAACGGCGCACAGGCCAAAGTCGGCGGCACGGGGACAACGGTCCCCAAAGACGCCCTGGCCATCGATTTGCTGAAACTATCCGACAGGCCTATGCGCCGGATTCGCGGCAACCGCATCGCGATGGTTTTCCAGGAACCCATGACTTCGCTGAACCCCGTTCTTTCCGTTGGCGAGCAGATCGTTGAAGTGCTTCGGCTCCATCAAGGGTTCCGCCGCAAACGAGCTTGGTTGGAGGCGACGGAACTTCTGGGAAAGGTGGGGATTGCGCATCCCCGACGCCGCGTTCGAGACTATCCCCATCAAATGTCGGGGGGAATGCGTCAACGCGTGATGATCGCAATCGCGCTGGCGTGTCATCCATCTTTGCTCATTGCCGATGAACCAACGACCGCACTCGATGTGACCACGCAACGACAGATTCTCGATTTAATCACCACGCTCCAGCATGAGACCGACATGAGCGTCCTTTGGATCACCCACAACCTTCCCCTTGTGGCGCACTACGCAGAGGACGTCTATGTGATGTACGCCGGTCGAATTGTCGAACACGCACCGGCCCGCGAACTTCTGCAAAACCCTCGGCATCCGTACACACAAGGGCTTTTGCGCTGCGCCCCTTGCACGACCCGGCCATCGAACCGACTTCAAGTGATTCCAGGGCAAGTCCCCGATCCGCAAAATATGCCGTCGGGATGTCGTTTTCATCCGCGCTGCACACTGACGCAGGAGCGGGCGCCTCAATCGACGCGCGAAAGTGTTCGCGTGAACGACTCCGAGAGAATCGTTTTGCGGCGATGTGTCGAGTCGTATGATGGGGAACCTTCCGGAGTTCCGAAGCTCGCACCCATCATCCCCGACCACTTTGTTGCCTGTTGGGAATGTTGAACCGACCACGCGCTACACAAAAAACCCGACGACGAAGGCAACGAATCCACCCGCAATCATGAGTATCCCCGGTATCATGACCTTAAACGTCAATAATTGAAGATCAGCACGGTTAGCAAGGACGTACCAGGCGTACAAACCAACCGCCAATCCAACGTTGAACGTCGCCTGACCATAGACACGCCAGGCATCGGTGTAGGCATTCGCAATACCGTGCAGCGCGTTCCCGCTTGCGTACTCATCGGCAGGAACGTAGGCGACATGCTCGGCAACGTTCAACATCGCAAACGTTAGAAACGCAAGCGGAACCGTGTAACCCATGAACAGAATTGTCAAAAACGTATCCTTGGTATCGTGCATGACGCGGACAAATCCATCCACAGGGAACAAGAGCCTCGGTAAAACAAAACCTTGCCCCCCCGGAAAGTTACTTCAGCCGACTCTTGAGCGTTTTCAAAAACCCCTGCACGAGCGGTTTAGGCATGTCGTCAAAGTCCGGCGGAGTAGGGTCTACCATGATCCCGTCAACATAATCTGCAGCCTTCGTCGCGTCGCGCTTGAGATCGGCGACGATTCGATCCGCCTCATCAAGCTTGGAATCGCGCATCGCGTAAACGAACTGCTCGACGCGCTCGGCGACGTCCACCACCTCGCCGGCGTCCAGCGGAAGCCCAACCGCGCTGTCGCCACCGAATCCCCCGGTATCGGCGCTTGGAGGAACCTCCAACGCGTGACCTACGTTGGCTGCATAACGCGCCGACTCCGCCCGCATCTGCTCCTCGCGCTGCTCCGCCTCTTGATCGATCGGGGCAAGCGGGATCTCCTCGACCTGATCCGCCGGCATGGGAACGTACACTTTGTTTTGACAGTAGGGACACTTGCCGTGTTTACCGCCCGCATTGTCGGGGGCTTTAATCAGGTTGGAACACTTGGGGCAGTGCAGTTCGATACTCATAACGAGCGCCTCCCGATTGACCGGACCGAGACACGGTCCCGGTGACCTGTAATCTCAACCGTCCTCACCACCTTCTATTATAGCACGTCCGCTCTCCGGCGTCGGCCCGCCGGCACGACGACCGCGAAAAATCAAGCGAATGGGAACCTCCTCATAAGGCAACGACTCGCGAAATCGGTTCAAAAGAAATCGCCGATATCCTACTGTGACCAAAGAGGCCGCATTGACAAACACCACAATCGTCGGCGGAGTAACCGCAATCTGCGTCGCGTAGTAAAACTTCGGGCGACGCTTTCCACGCTTGGTTGGCGGCATGTTGCGCGAGAGCGCCTCCTGCAACGCGGCGTTGAGCCTACCCGTTCCCACGCGCGTTTGTGCCTGCTTGTAAAGCGATGCCACCAAGTCAATCGTCGATCCGATGTTGCGACCCGACAGCGCCGAAGTAAACGAAACCGGAGCATAGCTGAGCTGAGGCAACGTTTTGGTTAGATACTCCCCGTACGCGTCCGTGCTTGCTTTTCCTTTCGCAAGGTCCCATTTGTTGACCACCAGCACACATGGCTTGTGCTGCTCTACAAGCAGTCCCGCCAGCCGCTTATCAACCTGACCCACCGGTACAGTCGAATCAATCAAAAACAATACGACGTCCGCGCGGTGGATCGAGTCAACGGCACGAGTGTACGCGAAAAACTCGATGTCATCGGCCAATTTGTTCTTTTTCCGCACGCCCGCCGTATCAATTGCAACAAGCGTACGCCCGTCCTTTTCAAAACGAACATCGATGCTGTCTCGCGTGGTCCCCGGAATCTCACTCACAATCACGCGCGGCTCGCCCGCGATGGCGTTGATAAATGTACTTTTGCCGGCGTTGCGCTTTCCGACCAGCGCAATTTTAAGCACCGGGTCGCGCGGAACCTCGGTGGCGACATCACGCACACGCTCGGCGATCAGATCACGCAACTCTTCTCGACCGTGTCCGTGAACGGCGCTTACCGTCACCGGCTCACCAAACCCGAGTTTGACAAACTCTCCGGCTTGCCCCGCCATGTGGGGCTCGTCCACCTTGTTCGCAACAAGCACGACAATATCGCAGCGCCTGCGGAGCAACTCCGCCGTCTTGCGATCGAGCGGGTTGATCCCCGCCCGACCGTCCACGACGAACAGTACCAGGTGTGCCTGATTGATCGCATAGAGAATCTGCCCCTCGACATGCTCGCTGAGATCGTCGCGATCCACCACGCCGTGCCCCCCCGTATCCACAAGCTCAAAATACTGGTCTTGAAACTCTGCAATCTCGGTTACCCGGTCGCGCGTCACACCGGCGGTGGGCTCTGTAATACTTGCCCGCCGCCCGATCAACGCGTTGAACAGACTCGATTTGCCCACGTTGGGTCTTCCTACGATTGCAACGACTGGTAAGGCCATAACTTTTGTTCAATCAAAAGGTTGTCAACTGGCTACTCGGCGGAAAAGCTGCCGCCCGCGCGCGAAGAGTCCACCGCAATTACCACGCTCTGTCAACAACAACCGCTTTTCGCAAGCAGCTTCGCAGCCCGTGACAGTTGGGGCGGCCCTTTTTCGTCCGACCTGTCATGCTAAACGAAGCGAGGCATCTCCCCAGAGTATCGCAACGTGCTTGGAACGCCGGGAGATTCTTAGCCCGCTTGTGCGGACTCAGAATGACAAGGGGGGAAAGGAATGGATGACACGGCGGCGGACTCGGAACGACACGGCGGAGGGACAGGGAAGGATGACACGCGTGAACGACACAGGGGGGTGGATTGAGTGTCAATTGTCGCTCCGGGGATGGGACTGCCGATTTGGCCACGACCAGCGGGTCTGGTGTTCACGCGGGAGCCCACCAAAGTTATGGTACACCGCTTGCAGGACGCAACGTAGGCGGTGCGTGCGCGCCGCAAAAGGGCCGGGGCGACCCCCCCTGGGATAAAACGATGAAAACGATTATCGAACCATTCCGCATCAAGGTTGTCGAACCGATCAGGATGACGAGTCCGCAGCAGCGCGAGGCCATCTTGCAGAAGGCGGGATTCAACGTCTTTTTCATTCATGCCAGGGACGTTCTGATCGATCTTTTGACCGACAGTGGGACCGGCGCGATGAGCAGCGATCAATGGGCTGGAATCATGCGCGGCGATGAATCATATGCAGGAGCGACCAGCTTCTTTCGATTCTACGACCGTATTCGCAAAACGACCGGGTTTGAGCATATCCTCCCGACCCATCAGGGACGTGCGAGCGAACGGATTTTGTTCGAAGTGCTCGTCCGCGAAGGGATGACCGTCCCCAACAACAACCACTTCGACACCACGCGTGCCAATATCGAGCACTCGGGTGGCCACGCAGTCGATCTCGTGATCGACGAAGGCCACAACCCCAGATCCCGGCATCCGTTCAAAGGGAACATCTCCGTCGAAAAATTGGAGCGAATGTTTGAGGAACTAGGGGTGGACCAGATCCCGCTGGTAATGCTTACCGTTACCAACAACAGCGGCGGGGGGCAACCCGTAAGCATGGAAAACATCCGCGCCGTACGGGACGTGTGCGACAAATTCCAGAAACCGTTTTTTTTAGATGCCTGTCGATTTGCGGAGAACGCCTACTTCATCAAGCTCCGCGAAAAGGGCTATCAAAAACGAACGGTCGCCGAGATTGTCCGTGAAATGTTCAGCCTCGTCGATGGCGCAACGATCAGCGCCAAAAAAGACGGACTGGTCAACATCGGCGGACTGCTTCTGTTTCGTGACCCCGACCTCGCGCGTCAGGCGCGGAACCTGCTGATTCTAACCGAGGGATTTTCAACGTATGGGGGTCTCGCCGGGCGCGACCTGGAAGCAATCGCACAGGGAATCGAGGAGGTCCTCCATGAGGATTATCTTCAGTATCGCATTCGTAGCGTCGCTTATCTGGGCGAGCGACTTACCGCGGGCGGCGTTCCAATCATTGAACCGCCCGGTGGACACGCGGTATACATCGACGCTGCGGCGTTTTGTCCACACATCCCCGCCGGTGGTTTTCCTGGACAAGCGCTGGTCTGCGCACTTTATCGCCATGCAGGAATCCGAGCCGTTGAGATCGGAAGCCTCATGTTCGGCGCCGGTGGAAAAACTCCCGACATGGAGCTCGTGCGCCTTGCCATCCCCCGCCGTGTCTACACACAAAGCCACATTGACTACGTGATCGAAGCGGTCCTGGAGGTTCATCAACACCGTGATAAAATCAAACCCCTCAAGATTGTTGAACAATCTCCGCAACTGCGACACTTTACCGCGCGGCTCGCGGAGGTAGACGCGTAGAACGAAATTGGCTGGAGTTTACCCCGTGGGCAGCACCTCGTCGGATTCGATAGGCGACAACCAAAACACGGCGATTGCCACAATCTCAAAGGAGCAGCGACAGCTCCTCCTGCGTGTTGCACGCCAACAAGCCCGTACGTTCCTAACCGGCCGCGCCGCCGCGAATCAGAGCGATGAAACGGCCGTACAGAGGGTCCAGGGACGATTCGGCGGCGCATTCGTAACTTTGTACAACCAGAATCGTCTTCGCGGATGCGTTGGTTCCTTCACGCCCACGTCGGACATCGTAACCACCGTGAAAAGCGTGACCCGGTCCTCGCTGCGCGACTCTCGCTTTGAAACATGCCCGGTCACCGCGGATGAATTGCCGCAACTCACGATCGAGATTTCCCTCCTGACCGATCCGCAACCCACCGATCACCCCGCGTCTCTTGTTCTTGGGGTCGACGGAATCCTCGTTCGACGCGGAAACAAATCGGGGTGCTTCCTGCCGAAAGTCGCCTCGGATCGCAACTGGTCGGTGGCGGAGTTTTTGTCCAATTGCTGTACAATGAAGGCGGGGCTGCCCGCGGACGCTTGGAAACAAAAAGGTGCGCAGGTCTACCTGTTTCGCGCCGACGTTTTTAACGACCGTGACGCTCCCAAAACCCAAACGCGTTAGCGGATTCGCGGCCACCGCGTAACCCAAACTTGAACTTGTAGAAATTGAGAATGAAATACCAACGAATCATCGCCGTAGACGACGTTTCGCGACAAGGCGCGATCGGTCTGGCCGAGGCGCTGCGCTGGTTTTACGTGGAAGTCGCTGAACTCGAGGAGGTCGACCCGGACGAACACCCCGCCCCAAGCTCCCAGGCGTGCACCGGCGATTCCCGCCGCACCCTCCTCCCCTGTAATCCAGACGTCGGTCAAGACCCGGAATCGACTCTTTGCTTTCGCTCGCGACAGCAGATCGTTCGCATCGACTTGGTTGCCAATCCGGTCATTGAGTCCACCGGGTTTCCGATCGTCATTGCGGTTTCGTCCCTGGAAAAATCCGCCGAATTGCTGGACGCGCGGTCTGTTGCATTCGAGACGATTTCCGGTATAAGCTGGCCCGACAGACGCTTGTCGACCAGCGATCCATCGGGAAACCGCGTGGAACTCAAGCGAGAGTGGCCCTACGACCCTCTTTGATCGTGATTCTCCGGCCCCGTTGCGAAATCTCACGAAATCGTGTCCTCAAGGGGGTGACAGGTCTTTATGGGTCGTGTATAATGGGGCGCGTCCAAAAGACAGACCGGACGTTTCACGTTGGTCTGCCCTTCCGGATGGGTGGTTCCCGCACGCGAAGTACTGCGGAATCGGCTCACCCGACGATCCCCGGTTTTTCAGGCTGTGATGCTTGTTGTGACCGGGTTTTTGCGGAAACAGCGGCGTTTTTGTGAAGCCCATTGGCAGTTCGGTGTCCCGGTTCGGTTTCTGCCGCGTCGCGCGGCGCGGATCTTCGAGCTTCTCCGAGAAGTGCCCCCGCTTTGCGGGCAAGATGGTTGCCAGTGGGATCGAAGGATCGCAAACCGATCGTCGGCGTAACCGGCGGGGTCGGTGCGGGCAAGTCGCTCGTTGCTGACATGATGCGTGAGCTTGGTGCGGTCGTGATCGACTCAGACCGCTTGGCCCACGAGGAGTTGTCTGATCCGCAGGTTGTCGCGGCGCTGCGTCAGTGGTGGGGAGAAGGAATTGTCACAAGTGGCGGCAAGATCGATCGCCACGCGGTCGCGGGGATCGTCTTTTCGGACCGAGACGAGCTAAAGCGGTTGGAAAATCTCTTGTATCCCCGTATCGATCGTCGTCGACAGTTGCTCGTTGACGGATGGGTAAAAAAGAGTGATATTCGGGCGATCGTTTATGACGCGCCCAAGCTTTACGAAGCAGGCCTTGACCGTAAATGTGATTGCGTCGTATTCGTTGATGCGCCGCGGTCGGTGCGTGTTCAGCGCATCGCTCGGACGCGGGGGTGGGGGGAAGCGGAGTTACAAAAAAGGGAGAAAATGCAGGATCCGCTGAAGCCCAAGATGGCAAAAGCCGATTATGTAGTGACCAATCAGTTCGACATCGAAACCTTGCGATCCGCCGTCGAGCAAGTGTTCCGTGCGGTGCTCGCATCCTTCCCCGACTAAGACCGGATGAGTCGTCACACGATTCCCGGGGGCAGGGGAAAACTCAAGATAGATAAACCAATCAACCCGTTGTAAACATTTCCGAATCAGGAGGATTGTTCCATGGCGAAAGCCGCCACAGGTAAGACACGTACGACAAAGAAGAAAACCGCCTCGCGCTCAAAACGCAACGACGACGCGCCGACCGCTGTCGCCACCGACGAGGGAAGCGCTCCGCCCGACGGCGAATCGCCCATCGACGCCGAAACCCACGCCAAGTACGAGGAAGTCAAAAAGGGCGACATCCACATCACGCAACTGCAGAAGATGAGTGTCCAGGAATTGCATGATGTGGCCAAAACAGAGGGTCTGGAAGAATGTACCGGACTTAAAAAACAGGACTTGATTTTCAAGATCCTCAAGGAACGCATCAACCGAAACGGGCTGATGTATGGCGAAGGCGTTCTCGAAATTCTGCCCGACGGATTCGGATTTCTCCGAAGCCCCGAGTACAACTACCTTCCCTGTCCCGACGACATCTACGTCAGCCCCTCGCAAATACGACGCTTCGGTTTGCGCACCGGGCACATCGTCGCCGGACAGATTCGACCCCCCAAGGAATCGGAGCGATACTTCGCCCTGTTGCGGGTCGAGGCGATCAACTTCGAAGACCCCGATGTGGTCACTGAAAAAACAAACTTCGAGGATCTCACCGCGCTGCACCCGACCGACCGACTCTTTTTGGAAACGACTCCGGAAGAGTTCAACATGCGGATTGTTGATATCGTCACCCCCATCGGAATGGGGCAGCGCATGTTGACCGTAGCCCCCCCACGAACGGGTAAGACGGTCCTCTTGCAGAAAATGGCCAACGGAATCGCGGCGAATCACCCGGACGTTTACGTCTTCATTCTCTTGATTGACGAACGTCCCGAAGAAGTGACGGAGATGCAGCGACACACCACCGCCGAAGTCGTCAGCTCGACCTTTGACGAGCCCGCCTCGCGCCACGTGCAGGTCGCAGAGATGGTGATCGAAAAGGCCAAGCGTCTCGTGGAATATGGCCGCAACGTCGTGATCCTGCTCGACTCGATCACACGCCTCGCGCGCGCCTACAACACCGAAATCCCCCACTCCGGAAAGATTCTTTCCGGGGGTGTCGATGCCAATGCGCTGCAAAAACCCAAACGTTTTTTCGGTGCAGCCCGTAACGTCGAAGAAGGCGGGTCGCTGACCATCATCGGTACCGCCCTGGTCGACACCGGCTCGAAGATGGACGATGTCATTTTTGAAGAGTTCAAAGGAACCGGCAACGCGGAGCTTCACCTGGATCGTCGTTTGGTGGACCGCCGTGTTTGGCCCGCGATCGACGTCGCCGCTTCCGGTACGAGGAAGGAAGAGCTGTTGCTCGATCCCAAGGAATTGGAGCTTATCTATCGACTTCGCCGCGTTCTTTCCGACATGAACGTCGTGGAGGCCATTGAACTGCTCCGGGCGCAGCTCGCAAAAACCAAGACCAACGCCGAGTTCTTGATGACCATGAACCTTGCATAGCATGAACTTTGCATAGATGGTTGGGAAACGAACGCGAGGTGGGGTTTCCCCCATCGGGGCGAGAACCCTCCGGCGACTGATCTGCGGGGTTTGGTCTGCGCGGGCGTCCAGGGTCGTGGACTTTGTGAAACCCGGTGAACACGATCGTTCGCCAACCCAAGGGAGTACTAAGATGAAAATCAGCATCAAATACTGCATGCAGTGAAACTATCAACCCAAGGCCGCCGGTCTGGCGGAAGCAATCAAAAAAGAATTCGGCATCGACGCCGAAATGATCGAGGGCGCAGGCGGAATCTTCGATGTCCACGTAAACGGCACGCAAATCTGGTGCAAGCACGACGTAGGCCGCTTCCCTGAGCACGAAGAAGTCATCGCCAAGATCAAGGAAACCGTCGGCGCCTAAAACGCCCATCCGTATAAAGGTGGCACGGGCTTACAACCGGTGTATGTTACGGGCGACGCAGGGGCCCTGTGGGACCGCCGACAGCGACTTTGACCGGCAAGAGGAAGGAGCGGACGATGAGCGCAAGGATCACATTCCTTGGACACGCAAGTTTTCAACTGACATTACCCGACGAGCGTGTGATTCTGATTGACCCATGGCTTACGGATAATCCCGCGTGCCCGGACCATCTGAAAAAACCCACCCGCTGCGACCTGATTGTCCTCACGCATGGCCACGATGACCACGTCGGCGACGTTGGGAACCTCATCGACGCCCATCACCCCAAGATCGTCGGCAACTTCGATTTGTGCGGAGCGATTCAGGCCAGGATCGGCAAGGGGGACTTTCGCTCGATGGGCACTGGTGGAACGCAAACCATCGACGGTGTGCGCGTCACTCTCACGCAAGCATTCCACAGTTCCGGACTTTCTTCGCCAACAGGACCGGTGTATGCGGGAATGCCCAACGGGGTGATCCTCGATGTTGATGGACTGGCCAAGGTCTATCATGCGGGAGATACCGACGTTTTTTCTGATATGAAGCTCATCGCAAGGCTCTTTGCCCCCGAGATCGCGATTCTCCCGATTGGCGATTACTTCACGATGGGTGCAAAAGGGGCAGCCCTGGCGGTCGAGTTCCTACAACCCAAAGCGATTGTCCCCTGCCATTTCGGCACGTTCCCGGTCCTCGCGCGGAACGCTGCTGAGTTCAAGTCGGAGCTTTCGAGCGACTTCACCTCGCGCGTTGTTGAACCGAAAATCGGCGAACCGATTGCATGGACCGCAGACGGGATTGGCGCTGACGAGTGAACCAATTCACCCGGTCGTGCGCGTTACGACTCGTCGATCCCGAGCCGCAACAGCGAGATGCTTCGCCGCGCTCAGCATGATAGACCCGGCTTTATGGAAAGGAGCGGATGACATTCGAGCTCGCACAAACGAGCGTAGAATGAGGGAAAAATGACGGAGTTGCGAAAAACGACCCCTGAGACCAGAATCCTTCTCGTCGAGGACGGAGACGACGTGGCCAATGTGGTTTGCACGGGTCTTGCTTCGCGCGGGTTTTTCGTTCACCGCGCATCCACACTCGCCGAGGCGAGAAATCGCCTGACCAATGAAAGTTACAAAGCGGTCATTGTCGATCTGACACTCCCCGACGGGGACGGACTCGAATTGGCCGCAACGATCCGGGCTTCCAGAGCGGAACTCCCGATCCTGATGCTCACCGCACGAGACACCATTCCCGATCGCCTCGCCGGTTTCGGGTGCGGCGCGGACGATTACATAGGCAAACCATTCGATGTGGGCGAATTGGCAGCCCGGCTTCGCGTGGCAATCCGCCGCGCTCATGCCGGACAGCGACATGCCCTCAGATATCGTGACCTGGAATTGGACCTGCTCACACGCACCGTTCAGCGCGGAGGAATGCGCGTAACATTGTCAGACCGTGAAAGCGCGTTGCTGGCGCTTTTGCTACAACACCCGGAGCAGCCGCTGCATCGCCAAAAAATCCTAGAGGAAGTCTGGGGGGACGAGGTGGACGCCGATAGCAACGTCGTCAACGTGTTTATCAATCTCCTGCGAAACAAGATTGAAAAAGGATCGGCTCACAAAGTGATTCGGTCGGTTCGCGGTGTTGGATACATCCTGTCTGCCAAGGATCCCGAGGAACTCGACTAGAACACGCATCCGTCGCGAGCCTCGAGCCCGAACAAGTTCAGCCCCCAGTGATCCGCAGCACCTTTTCAAAACCGCATGCCGCCCCACCGCGTATCACCAACGCACGAGTTGGTCCTTGAGCGCACACCGCCCCGCACGTCGACCTCAGGGTGTGCGAGGAAGAAGCGCTCATTTCTCCTTCCCTTTTCCTATGCAATAAAGAACGCTTTATTTTTATCGAGAAAAGCCAATCGTCTGATAGTCTGGCCAGTGAAAGGCATCAGCATTCTGCCTGTTGCCGGGGCGATTTCTCATCGCAGTTTATTGAGTCCGTTCGAACAGCAAACCGTGTTGTACCCGCCCTGTGGCAATGAATGGAAGTCTGTGATCGAGCGGATGATGTCATCCGCGACGTGGGAGTAGTGGTTTTGAGTTAGGAGGATAGCTGTATGAATCGAAAGTCTCAAAGGTGGACGGGGATCCTGTCTTTTGGTGCGATCGCACTGATGGCAGGTGCGACCAGCGCACAGGTCATTCCCGGTAAGTATATCGTTGTCTTAAAAGACAGCGTTGCGAACCCCAAAGCCATGGGGCAGCAAATGATGGCGGCCAACGGAGGGCAGCTCGGACATGTGTACCGGTACGCACTGAAAGGGTTCGCGTTTCAGGGAACCGCGAAAGCCGCGGCGGCCCTGCTGCGAAATCCCAACGTCGTATCCGTGGAGCAAGATCACGTGGCAAGGATTCTCTGCCACCAGGGGGACCCACAAGTCGTCCCCACGGGAATCGATCGGAGTTTTGCAAGCGCCAACCCGAACATCACGATCGACGGCGTCGACGACCTACGCATTGATGCCGGTATCGCGAGCATTGATACGGGGATCGACCTGACCCACTTCGACCTCAATGTGGTCGCACATACCAACTGCATTCGAGGGGGGGGCTCTTGTGACGACACCGGTGGCAACGATGACAACGGGCATGGAAGTCACACCTCCGGTACGATGGCAGCGATCGACAACGGAAATGGCGTCGTCGGCGTCGCACCTGGCGCTCGACTTTACGCCGTCAAAGTGCTCGACCGAAGAGGAAGCGGATCCCTTTCGGATATCGTCGCGGGGATTGACTGGGTTACGGCGCGAGCCAATGAAATTGACGTTGCCAACATGAGCCTCGGATGCGAATGCACGAGCAACGCGATGGACACGGCCATCACGAACTCCGTCGCCGCGGGCATTACCTATTGCGTTTCTGCGGGTAACTCGAGCAAGGATACGGCCACGTTCAGCCCGGCCAATCATCCCGACGTCATCACGGTGTCAGCCCTGTCTGACTCTGATGGGGCACCGGGTGGTGTGGGTCCGGCAAGTTGCAACGGCGACACCGATGACACGCTGGCCGATTTCAGCAACTTCGGTCCTGACGTTGAAATCACGGCGCCGGGCGACTGCATCCTTTCTACTTATAAAGACGGGGGATGTGCTGTTCTCAGTGGAACGAGCATGTCAGCGCCGCATTGTTCCGGAGCGGCAGCGCTTCTTGCGGCGAGTGGTTTCGTCAATCCCGCCGACATTCGCAACACGTTGATCAGTACGGGCAACTTCAACTGGGTGGATGATTCCGGCGACGGCATCCAAGAGCCTCTCCTGGACGTGAGCGATACGACGATTTTTGCTCCCGCGACGGTGCCCGGCTCCGCCGGCGCTTGCACCCCCACGGAAAATCCGGAAGTCACCTGCAACGACGGCGTGGACAACGACTGCGACGGCGCCATCGACTGCAACGACTCCGACTGCAGCGCCGACCCGGCGTGCGCAGCGACCTGCGGCGGGAAAAACTCGCCCTGTTCGTCCGGTGCGGATTGCTGCTCGGGCATCTGTAAGAAAAACGGCTCCTGCAGATAACCCGAAGTCGAATCTGCAAAGAAAATATCTTTGCTGCTGAAATCGCCGGGCGGAGACGGTTCCAAACGCTGTCTCCGCCCGGTTTTTTTCAAATCGTCGTCGGGCGCCTGTTTTCTTGTGGATGTAGTCTCAATCGCGGACGACGCGCGGGGCTTGGTCAGCAGCTTACGGGCCTCATTGATTTTTGCATGGATCGCGTCGCGCTGGGTTGGCTGCAAACGCTGAAAAACCTCCCATTCGGGCCTCTGGTTGTCCAGCGCCAGGGCGCGACGATAGCTCGTAATGGCATCCCGCGCCAGTTGAGTCCTTTTCGTTACACGACCGGCTTCGAGCTCGGCGTCCCCCAGCGCAACAATGTCAAGCGGGCTTTGGGGGTACAATTCCAGCACATCCCTGGCAGAGTCAATGGCCTCATCATACCGACTGAGATTGTCGCTTTCGCGCGCCCAAAGCAAGTCCATCCGCAAACGCATCCGCCGAAGTTGCACGCTGAGCGGATCACGCTGGATGGCTTGCAGCAAAGACTCCCTCGCCAGGCGAATGGCGCGCCCGCGTAACGATTGAATCGAAAGCGCACCCATCACCCAACGCGCCCGCTCGAGGTGGGGCGTTGGATCGATCGGATCGGCGATCCCGGCAAGTTCGTATTCTCGAGCGGAGGGGTGTTGCCCAAGATCATCCGATGCGATGACACCTGCCGCGTTTCTTGCAAGACGAAGATGTTTGCCAGCCATTGCGACCGGAACAAGCGCGACCACCGCAACCGTTACCAGCGCGAGCACACCGGCCACAACAAGCCCCCACCGCCCAACGCCTCCGGCGTTGTTCGTTTCTGCTTGAGTTCGCCTGAAACCGGCTGACAGCGGACACGCCAGCAACACGAAAAAAGAATAGGCACTACCCGGCACGAACAAGGCGAAGTTAATCATTTCGTGAAGAAAAAACGCCAGCAAACCCACCGAAACGAACGATTTCCAGTTCAGCCCGCCATCCTCACAGTCAGTCTGACCGAGCGATTTGAACCCTGCTGCGACAAGGGCAAACCCCATCGCCCAAACAAGTCCCGCCGTCACGGTCTGATAGTAAACCCAGTTTGCGTCATCACTGCCCAACAAAAACATCCGACCCACCATCATCGTCGCAAGCCCACCGATCGCCCACGGTAAAACCTCACCAATTGTCATCGTAACACGCGCCGGCGAAGTTTTATCTCTTAAGCGATCCTTTCGCCGCGCAATGGCATGCGTCGCGCCCACACACATCAAAACAGCACCGACAAGCCCCGCCACTCCCCAATCGCAGGCGGCTTGAACGAAAAGGTTGTGCGGATTGGCAACTTCCTCCGAGCTTTTGATCGACTTGTATCGAAGATAATTGCGTCCGAAGTTTTCGCGCCCCACCCCGGTCCACGGGTGATCGGCAATCATGTTGGACGACGCCGTCCAGTACTGCCAGCGAAAATTCAGCGAAGCACCCGGCAGACTTCCGTGATACGTTCCATGCCCAACGATCGCAAGTACACCCACCGAAAACCCGGTCCAACCGATCGCAAATACCTTTCGCCGGTGCGCGTCGACCCAGCGATGCCACTTCGTGAGGATCCCCAACACAACCAACCCCGTACCGAGTGAAACGAAACCCCCGAGGCTCTTGGTCAAACCAACCGCAACGAAAATGGCAAGACCTACAAGCGACATGGCACTTGCCGATACCACACTCGCTCCGCGTCGGACATGTTGCCACAAACCGACGGCTAGCCCCAGCGCGACAAAAAAGCAAAGCACCAGATAAGACGAGGCTACGTTGCTGTGCGGAAAAAACCCCTGCGCTTCGTTCGCGCGGATGCGATGCTCGAAAAGCGCCACGGTGGGCGAATCAAGGGGAACGCCACGGTGTTGCCAAAAGGACTCTTTACCCGCCAGGTACCGTTGCCACATATCTTCAAGACCCGCGAATCGCAAATCGAGAATCTGCCAGACCTGCACACACGCCGAACCCAGCACGAACATCACCAACAACTGCCTTTGGCGCCGCGATCGCAGCAATTGCACCAGGGTGATCGTGGCGACCGGTAGGCAAAGCCAGTCAATCGTCGCGTTCACCGCCAAACGAATGTTGCTGGCGAAAAAACACGACACGATCCCACCAACCAGGGCGAATGCAGCCCCCAACTCAAGACCGCTCCACTGATAACGGCGATCGTTGCGGATCGCTCGCGCCCAGAAGCACAAAACGGCTGCCACCAGGATCAAACAATCAAACACGATCGTCGTAAGAGGAGATGGATCGGCGATTCCCGTCACGCCCACCCCGAATCCGCTGGGGGCGGAGTCGTATCGTTCGGAAATGATCGGGCGAACGGCAGCCAGCGCCATCAGAATCATCAGGGACAGGTTTTCCAGCGTTTTCGCCGCCATCGTCATCTATACGATCGAACAGGGACCTCGGACGATTCTCACTTCGCCCATCTGGATCACGTCGGCGAAAACCGTAGACTTACGCCACTGAACTGTGGCGCACCCAACTTTAAGAGAGTCACCGGTGAAAAAGGACGTCCCATCCTCCCTCAAAGCACTCGGGCGAGAAAACTTGCCCGATACCATCGACGTACGCGGTGCGTGCTTCAAAAGGGAGCGAATCTTCAAAAACGATTTCTTCGCCGTGACCGCTCTCTACCAACGCGACTCGGAAAAAGTCCTTCTTAAAGTGCAACGGCAGGCGAGTTTTTGGGGGCTCCCCATGCGCTGGCTCGGGCGAATCCTTGCCCGGCGCGAGTGGGCGCTGCTCGAGCTCGCCTCCGACATTCGGGGGATTCCGAAACTCATTACACGCTGGGGGGAAACCGGAATAATCCGCGAGTTTATTGACGGAAAACCGCTCGAAAAAGGGCGACGCGTCCCCGACGAGTTCCACGGGCAGCTTCGGGAAATCATCGATGCCCTCCACGCCCGCAACATGGCATACGTCGATCTGGAAAAATGCGAAAACGTACTTCTCGGAGACGACGGACGACCCTACCTGTTCGATTTTCAAATCGCCTGGTATCTCTCCAAACGCTTTGGCGGCGAGCTTTGGCCGATGCGCAAACTGCGGACGTGGCTGCAAAACGGCGACCGCTACCACCTCGTCAAGTTGCAGCGGAGAACCAGACCCGATCAACTTACACCCCTGCAACTCGCTGCCTCCTATAAAAAACCCTGGTATCTGCACACCCATCGCCTCGTTACAATGCCCTTTACGCGACTGCGCCGTATGATCCTGGACCGAATCGACCCGCGACGCGGCGGCAGCGAACGCGGGAAAGTCGTCGAAGACATTGTGACCGGAGACCAATCACCATGAGTTTGACCGAAGATGATCGCGCCGTGATCGAGTCGTTTCGTACCTACATCGAGGATTCCATCGCGACCGACGAACGGTATGGTCAATCCAATCGCACCGATCGTGAGGACGAATCGACCTTGGCTACGCGGTTCGAGGCGGCGCCGGGATGTTGGTTCGAGTTTGCGATTCGACCAACAATCCCGCAAATCCGCGTCGGGTTCCTCACCAACGACCGCTGGAAAAGCGAAGAAATTGAGCAGGCGATTCAGGATTCCGGCGATACCATGGGGGAATTCGTCGGGATCGGAATGGAAGAAGCGGGGCTGGACTGGGAAGAACCCCCCGTCGAGCATTACCGCGAAGCTGGCGAGTTTTTCTTCTTCGCAACCCCCGTCCCACTCGAAGAACTCGCCGATCTAGAAAAAGATGAAACGCGTAACAAAGTGCTGCGAATGTTGGAAGGGTACCTGATCGCCTTCGGTCCAGCCCTGGACTGCCGGGAAGATGCGTAGGTGGACACTTCCGGCGGATTGAACCGAACGTGTGACAGAATCGGCGGCGACGCGACCGCCTGCGCGCGTGAAAGCGAGCCGCCGACTTGTGTCTGCGCGGCTTTGTCGGCGGATCGTCCGCGCTGTTCTGAACGATGTCGCCGCTTGTCCACTCCCTCACGGTCGCGGCTCTGACGTTGCGGTTTTGTCACGTCCTCGACGCGCCGGGCATGACGTTCCCGGGAAGGTCGGCGAAACCAACGTGGATATTGCTCAACCGCGGTGATCTCAGTGCAATCCCGGTACGAACGCGTCTTCAATATGTTCGACCGTTGGCTTTTGACTTGGTGGCCAGGCAATGAAGATCACGTCGAAACGAACCGCACGATTTGTCAGCTTTCCTCTGGCAAGAAAAAGCTGCGCTGCTCGCACGATGCGAGCTTGTTGCGATGGATGAACAGGCAACTTATCAACGTGAGTGGCGCTCGTGCGCGTTTTTACCTCGACGAAAACCACAACCCCACGGCGCAACGCAATAAGATCGATTTGACCGGCGGCGCAGCGAAAATCCCGCGCAAGAATTCGATAACGATTCTTTTTGAGAAAACGCGCAGCCACACGCTCCCCACGGGCGCCAAGGCGAAGATGAGCCTTAGACGGCCGCGGCTTCCAGAGCAGGCTTTTCAGAAGTTGTGGAAGCCTTCTGACGAACACGAAGTTCACGCAGCTTGCGCGCCTTACCAACGCGATCACGCAAGAAGTAGAGCTTTGCACGACGGACCCGACCCCGCCGCTGAATTTTCACGTCAACCACGTTGGGAGAGTGAAGAAGAAAGGTTCGTTCCACGCCCTGATTCGCCACGATACGCCGGACAGTGAAACACTCGTTGATTCCCTTGCCGCGGTTGGCAATCACCACCCCGTTGAAGACCTGCACACGTTCTTTTTGACCTTCCACGATACGCGTATGCACGTCAACCGTGTCGCCGATGTGGTAAATGGGCGGTTTTCTCTTCAGGTACGCCTTCTCGACGAGATCAACTAGTGGTTTGGCCATCTCTTTGCTAACTCCTGCGTATCCGAACCCGCCAACGCCCACGTCGGCACGGTATCCCATACTGCCAAAACATCCTCTTTTTCCGCGGATCGCTCGACCAACCCCCCTCCCCCCGCCAACGACGGGGAACGAAAGAGGAGCACTCGCTACGCGAAAAGCAACCTACCCGTCCCGACTGCACCGGGCAACACGGCGCAACAAGTCCGGCCTGCGGCGACGCGTGCGAAGAAGCGCCTGCTCCTTCCGCCACGCCGCAATCCGTCCGTGATCCCCCGAAAGCAAAACATCCGGGACGCTCAAACCGCGATACTCACGCGGTTTTGTATACTGCGGATACTCCAGCGCTCCATTCGAAAACGACTCATCCAAACAGGACTCGTCGTGCCCAAGCGCCCCGGGCAAAAGACGCACGACCGCATCAATCAAGACCGCAGCCGCCGGTTCACCTCCGGAAAGAATATAATCTCCAACCGAAATCTCGCGGACCTTTTTGACGGAGCGAACTCGCTCGTCGAAACCCTCGTAATGCCCGCAAACCAAAACCAGCCAGGGCTGTCTCGAAAGCTCGGCTGCCATTTCCTGTGTAAACGGTTCGCCCTGCGGGGTCAGCAGTATGCGAACCGGCTCGGCCTTTTCGCCTGCTTCTAGACTCTCCAATGCGTCGATAATCGGCGGACACATCAGCACCATGCCCGGACCGCCCCCGAACGGTCGATCGTCGACGCTGCGGTGAACATCGGTCGCGAAATCGCGGAAGTTTACACACCGCCACGCAACCAACTTATTCGCAACCGCTCGCCCGACAATACTTGTCGAAAAAAAGGGCTCAAAAAGCGCCGGAAACAAAGTAAGGACATCGATTCGCATATCGCACCGCGCACTTGAGCCGTGCGCCGCGATTAAACGCCGACGCCCCGCTTTTTCAAAAGAGCGCGAACCGAATCACTCGGCTGGGCGCCAACGCTCAACCAGTACTCGATTCGTTCCCGCTTCAACTCGACCTGCTGATCTTCCTGAGCCTTAAGAGGGTCATACCACCCGAGCTCCTCGATCACCTTGCTGTCGCGCGCGGCGCGGCTGTCGACCGCCGTGACACGATACGCCGGACGATGCCTCCGACCCACTCGCTTTAATCTGATACGAACCGCCATGGACTTCTCCAAATCCCAGCCATCGCCCTCCAACGAGGACGCCAACAACATATCGTGAGCCCGGCAAGTATACCAGCGAAGTCGGATTTGACAAGCAACGCGAATAAAGGGACGTCGCGCAAACCAAGCGAAAAGAAAGCACCGCCCACCCTAAGGCGAAACGGTGCTTTCCGGAGGGGAAAGAAGCCAGGAAAACCAGCGGTACAACCCCTCAGATGATTTCAATTTTTCCGGGAACCAGCGTCCTCAAAAGGCTCCGACACGCCAGCCCATCCCACGTCAGTATCGGCTCCATCCTCAGGCGAACTTTCGTTCTCTCCGGAATAATTGTACCCGCCAGGAGAGAAAAGTCAGCACAAAAATGCAATTTTTACCGGACTGAAACTTTTTTCAGCATTTTGAAAAACCGCACGAGTCACAAGTTACGCAACCCTCTCCAAACCTAAGCTCCGCCTGGCACTCTGGGCAACGCACCTTGTACTGCGTCTGCTGCCACTGAATTCCCAACGCATCCATCCGGGAAAGCGGAACTTTGGCACTTTTTTCCAGTGTCGCTGCATCTGCGCCCGACCCGTTTGGCTTGGATCCGTTGCCGTTGTGACCCTTTCCGTTTCCGTTTCCATTCCCGTTCGACTCACTGTCAAGCTCTTCGCGGTGCTTGGAAAGCGACTCGAACGCCTCATCGCCGACCAACAGCGCCACAAGACCCTTGTCCTGTTTCGCACGCATGTATCTTCGCAGACCGCGAGCGATGCCATCGCCCAGGCTCATGATCTTGCCGTCTTTCGTGTGGACCTGAAGACTCGAACCAATCGAGTGCAACTGGTTGATCACGTGGTGCAAACTACCGCCCGAACGCAACCAAAGGCTGATCATTCGGCAGATTGCTTCCAGGTCACTGTTGGCCAAATCGCCGCCTTTTCCAAGTTGTGCGAACACTTCCATCTCGCGACCCGTCACGGGATCAACCGTGATGTTAATGTGCATATTGCCAAAGGGCGTAAGCTGTCGGACGCGAATCCCGCTCGTGATTTCCGGAAGCACGGCCGGTTCGAGGGGTTTGAACACCTTCGTATCTTCCTTGGTTTCGGAATGTTGAGGCCTTTTGTCCCCGTCCTTCAACGCCATGGGCTGGTGTTGACGGCACCCGTTTCGATAAACGGTCACGCCCTTGCAATCAAGCTCGAAAGCCATCTTGTAAATGGATTCGACGTCCTCAACCGTGGCGGTCTCAGGAAAGTTAATCGTTTTGGAGATCGAGGCGTCGCAGTGTCTTTGGAACGCGGCCTGCATCTGCATGTGCCACTCCGGGGAGATGTCATGCGCACAGACAAAAATATCTTTGACTTTGTCCGAAATCTCGGACATGTGAGCGAGGGTGCCCTCCGTGGCAATCCGCTCCATCAGACCCTCGCTTAACAGACCTTCTCGCTCAGCGACGGCTTTGAACACGGGGTTGATCTCGATCATCGGCGTCTGCCCTTCCGCCTGCCCTTTGAGCACATTGCGGAAAAAGGCGAGGCTGAACATCGGTTCGATTCCGCCGGAACAGCCCGCGATGATGCTGATCGTCCCCGTTGGTGCCACGGTTGTACACGTCGCGTTACGCATCGGACGATTGTGTTTCGTATCCCACGTGCTTCCCTTCCAGTTCGGGAAGCACCCCCGTTCACCGGCGAGCTTCTCGCAGTAGTCATGCGATTCGTCATTGAGGAACTTCATGAATCGCTCGCCCCACTCGACTCCCTCCTCGCTGTTGTAGGCAACACCAAGTTTGAACAGCGCGTCGGCAAAACCCATTACGCCCAATCCGATCTTGCGGTTGGCTTTGCACATCACATCAATCTCGGGAAGCGGATATCGGTTCACGTCAATAATGTTGTCGAGAAAACGCGTCGAGTCGTGAATCGCATCACGCAAGGCGTCCCAATCCACGTCGCAAACACCCCGCCTGTTTTCCACAACAAAGCGCTCAAGGTTGATGCTTCCCAGGTTGCACGCCTCGTAGGGAAGCAGTGGCTGCTCTCCACAAGGGTTGGTCGCTTCCATCCGACCAATATGCGGTGTCGGATTGTGCTGGTTGATTCGGTCGATGAAAACCACGCCCGGTTCACCGGTGGCATGAGCGTTGTTGACGATAATGTCCCAGATTTCCCGGCGCGTATAAAAATCGCCCTCGACCTCCGTACCGTCTTTTATTTCCACAAGCGACTTGAGATCATACTCCCAAATATCGAGCGATCTGGGCATTGCGTATCGACGATCCGTCCGCGGGTTCTTGACGATGTGCAGGTGATCCGGCTCTGCCAAAAACGCTCTCATCCACGCATCCGTAATCTTGATGGAGATGTTGTAGTTGGTGAACTGGTCGAGGTCCTGCTTGGCGTGCAGAAACTTGAGAATGTCGGGATGGTCGATGTACATCATCCCCATATTCGCACCGCGGCGGAATGCCCCCTGCTGAATGGCGTTGGTTGCTTCGCTGAACGCGCGCCAGAACGAAATCGGACCGCTTGTTGTTCCCCCCGAACTGCTGATAAAGTCGCCGGTGGGGCGCAGCTCGTCGAAAGCGAAGCCGGTTCCGCCACCGGCTTTTTGAATCAGTGCCGTATGCTTGATGGAGTCGAAAATTTCGTTAATCGAGTCTCGCACCGGGAGCACAAAGCACGCGCTGAGCATCCCCATTTCCCGCCCCGCGTTCATGAGCGTGGGACTGTTGGGCATGAACTCGCGGGAGATCATGCGCGAGTAGAATCGCTCCTCCCACTCGCTACGGACCTCCGGGTCTTTGTTGTACAGCGTCTCTGCCTCGGCGACCGCTTTGGCAACGCGCCGAAAGAGATCGGTCGTCGATTCCGTGCAGTGACCGGTTTCGTCCTTCTTCAAATATCGCGCTCGAAGGACACGCTCCGCATTTTGCGAAAAACTCAACCGCGACTTCCGTGTGCCTTCCTTGGCACCCAAGCTCTGGCTTTCTACCAACGCTTCCGCCATTAGCCCATACGCCTCCACCGGCGATCATCCACCGGATTGAATTGAACCTACGAATATGAGACCAAACACCGCTTCACGTCACACGGTTTCCCATGCAACGCCGCGCTTCCTCCGCCCCGATGCCCCGACCGGACGCGCAACGCGGACGACAAAACGACCCAGAATCGACGCTCGTTCGCCCAACGCCCTCCGCCGACGCGGCAATCTCTACTCTACACCAGATATCGGGCTCCGTCAACGAAAAACGTCTATATATTGTGTGGCGGGGGCGACAATGTACAACTTACGGCACATCCAATGGTTACGCCATTTATAACAGAACGACTCACAAGACGAAAAAAGACGCCCTCCAAGGCACCTGGGACCGTCCGATAATGCCGCTTCGCGCTGCTTGCCCCTGTTACGTTCTGGTCGCAAGGGAATGAAAGTCCGGTTATTTTCAGTGTTTGACGCGATTGCTTTTAGCGTCATAGTCCTCGCACCGAACGCTTGGGCTGCAAACCCGACTCGGCGATGTCAGGAAAACCGTTCGACGGGAAAAAATGATTCGCAGATCGATCACAATCAAAGCCCCTCCCACATTCCACTTGAAGGCGACGGTTCTTAGCCACGGTTGGCACGAGTGCGCCCCGATGAGCTAGTCGGAGGGGGGGCAGTGCTTCCAACTCATCGAACGAGATCGCGATCGCGCGTTGCGCGTTTGCGTTACTGAAGCACCGTCGCGTTCGCGCGCGAAAAGACAACTGAGGGTCTCTATCGATACCGACGCTCGCAACGCAACGCCGATGGATGATGCGGTCGTAGACCAGATCATCGCGCGGCTGCGCATCACGCTTGGTTTGGACCTTGACTTGTCCGGGTTTTACGAAATGTGCCAGGATGATGACACCCTGTCGATCGTCCCAAAGATCGGTGTGGGACGAATGATACGGTCAGCCTCGATGACGGAAAACATCCTCAAAGCCCTTTGTTCAACCAACGTCAATTGGACGCAAGCGGTGAAGATGATCAACCGCTTGTGTCAACTCGGCCCGAACCTGACGCACTTTCGCAACCTTTCCGCCTGGCCTACCCCGCGTGAGATCCTTCGCGGCGGGAAAAAATACCTGAGCGGCGTCTGCCGACTTGGTTATCGGTGCGATTCGATCTTGAAGTTCTGCGACGACGTTGCCGGCGGGAAACTGGACCCCGAATCGTTCGATCTACTTGCGGCGGACCCCGCCGTTTCAAGTGACGACCTCGTAAAGATACTTCGGGAGATCGACGGGATCGGACCGACGAGTGCGAATTACCTGATAGGTTTTCTGGGGAGGCATGACCGGTTGGCGATTGACAGCGCGACCTACGCCCACGTTGCCGAACACCACACGGGCGGGAAAAAACCCACGGCCAAAAAAATCGAACGCATCTACGCCAGGTACGGCAAGTGGAAAAACAAAGCCGCGTGGTTGGAAAACTGGCTCACCTGGTCCACTGCACGGGGGTTGATCGAGGAGGGGGGATAACGGCCCCCTGAAAGAGTGTGGAGACGGCGCCTGACCGGCAGAAAACACTCCCAAGATGCCGGTGCCACACTTTTGCGCGCCCACCCCCCACAAGTGTTGGGCCCGCAAGCTCAACCCATGTGTTCAATCATCGCAGAAGCGAACTCGGAGCATTTGAGCAGTTTGGCGTTGGTGCCTTCGCTGCGCATCAGGCGCTCGAAATCGTAGGTCACAGTCTTGGCGCTGATGGCTGCTTCCATGCCCTTGATAATCAAGTCGGCTGCCTCGCTCCAGCCCATGTAACGAAGCATCATTTCACCCGAAAGAATGAGACTGCCCGGATTGACCTTGTCCTGGTCGGTGTACTTTGGGGCGGTGCCGTGGGTCGCTTCGAAAATAGCAAGACCGGTGTCGTAGTTGATATTGCCTCCGGGTGCGATTCCAATGCCGCCGACCTGGGCGGCGAGGGCGTCGGAAAGATAGTCGCCGTTGAGGTTGAGCGTGGCGATCACGTCGAACTCGCGCGGTCGGGTAAGCACTTGCTGCAAAACAATGTCGGCGATGGCGTCTTTGACGAGGACTTTGCCGGCGGCCAATTCGTTTTCCTGCTCGGTGTTGGCGGCCTCCTCGCCTTTTTCTTTTTTGGTCTTTTCCCAGCGCGACCAACTGTAGGTTTTGTCGGCGAATTCACCGTCGGCAAGGGCGTACCCCCAATCGCGAAAGGCGCCCTCAGTGAATTTCATGATGTTGCCCTTGTGGACTAACGTTACACTTTTACGCTTGTTGACAAGGGCGTAATGGATGGCGGCGCGAATGAGCCGCTCGCTGCCCTCTTTGGACACCGGTTTGATACCGATCCCGGAGGTTTCCGGGAAACGAATGTTTTTCACGCCCATGGCATCCTGCAAAAAAGCGATGACCTTTTTCGCCTCGGGCGTACCGGATTGCCATTCGATTCCGGCGTAAATGTCCTCGGTGTTTTCGCGAAAAATGGCCATGTCGATCAACTCGGGATGTTTCACCGGGGAAGGAACGCCGTCAAAGTATCGCACCGGTCGCAAGCAGGTGAACAGATCAAGTTTTTGACGGAGGGCGACGTTGAGCGAACGCATGGTCGAAGTTCCGGCCGCCGCACCGATGGGCGTGGTGAGCGGACCCTTGATCCCCACAAGATAGGTGCGAAACGCTTCGAATGTGTCGTCGGGAAGCCAGGTACCGTACTTGTCGTATGATTTTTGACCGGCAAAGACCTCGAACCACTCGATTTTTCTTTTTCCGGCGTAGGCTTTTTCAACGGCGGCATCGAAAACGCGAACGGCGGCTTTCCAAATGTCGCGTCCAATTCCATCGCCCTCGATGTAGGGCAAAATGGGACGGTCGGGGACTGCAAGGGTTCCGTTCTGCATGGATATGGGTGTGCCGCTGGTCGGTGGTGTCAAGTGCTCAAAACTCATGGTGTTTCGCCTTTCGTGGTGCGTGTTGCGCCGATCCCCGCGCCCCGGCGGGAACGCGTTGCGCCCGGGCGGACCGATCGGTTTCGCCGTGAACCAACAAGCGGGCATGGTAAAGGTGGAACGCGCGACCGTCAACGCGAATCCGAGTCCCCCCTCGAGGATTTCAGGAAACGTCCGGCGATTGCGTGCGGGCTGGCTGTGCGGTACACGTTTGTCAAGAGACAGTGGGTAGGGTCCAAAACCCGTTGAGGATTCGATTGTCGATGCCGGAACTACCGGAAGTTGAAACGGTCGTCCGACAGCTTCGCTCGCAGATGCTGGGCTGGCGGATCGCGCACGTTTGGGTCGCACGGCGCGACATCATCCACGGCGATCCCAGACCCCTGGGGCGCATACTGATCGGTAGGCGTGTCGTGCAACTGCAACGGCAAGCCAAGCGCATCGTTATGGACCTCGAACCCAAGCGGACCAAGGCGTCGCATCCGGCGGATCGTGAAAAACATGATCCGGCTCAGCTTGTTATTCATCTGGGGATGTCCGGGCGGTTGCGCTTGCAGGAAAAAGGAGAAAAACGCGAACGGCACACGCATTTGCGAATTGGGTTTGACGGTACCACACGCGAACTTCGATTTCGTGATCCCAGACGCTTTGGCGGCGTATGGTGTTTGACGGGCAACCCCGGGTATCGCGGCAAGGTGTTGGGATCGCTCGGTCCGGAACCGTTAACGCTTCGGGTCCAGCGTTTTCAAAAGATACTGCAACGCAAGCGACAGATTAAGGCGCTCCTGTTGGACCAAAAAACCATCGCCGGGTTGGGTAACATTTACTGCGACGAGGCTCTGTTTGACGCACATGTGCACCCGGAAGCGATCGCAATGCACCTTGATGCGCAGCGCGCGGGCGAGCTGCTATCGTCGATTAAGAAAACGCTCAGGAAAGCGATCAAGCACAAGGGGTCCACACTCACGGACTATCGCTCCGCAGACGGCAAGCCGGGAATGTTTCAAAAGATGCACCGGATCTACGGTCGTGAGGGTCTGCCCTGCCGCCGCTGCGGCAAGCCCATCACGCGACGAATGGTCGCCGGTCGATCGACCTTCGTTTGCCGGATTTGCCAACCACGCGGGTAACCAAGACGTTGCGGACATCGCTCGGGTCCGTAACAGAATCGGCAGGGGCGCGAATTGCACGGCGCAAACCCGGTGACCCCCCTGTATCCCCCCTTGTAACAGAGGAACTGCAGCGATCTGCGGACTCAGAATGACAGCGAGCCGCGGACTTTTAGTACTACAGCGCCACATAAGGTTTCGGGGCGTTGGGATCGACGTTCTCGGCGTCGAGAATGATTGTCATGGTTGTCCGAATCGCCTCCAACTAGCCAAGCGGCGCCGTAGTATTAGTCTGCGCGGACTTTCCGCTCCCACGTGGTCGCGCCTCTGTGGCTGTAAGCACCGACTTTCCGGGTTTTGCTCTCTCCTGCCGCTCGGACGGCGGGCGCGAAACGCAGCACATGGGACCGGACCGGAGTAGATGAGCGCGTCCTTTATACCTTTCTGTGGGGTGTTTTCGCAGCGCGGGTCATGTCGGGGAGGTCAACGAATTCGTAATCACCGAAAACGCTTGGGGCTTCTTTTTGAAGGATTTCGAGCATCTGCGCTGCCACTTCGCGAATCTCCACCTCGGCGTGTTCGTTGCAGCGCAGCTCGATGAAATGTCGCAGCGATCGTGCGTTGGCGGTGACGAAGATTTTCGTTTCAGTCGCATTGGGCAGAATCGAGCGGGCTGCCTGGCGGGCCATTTTGCGCCGCAATGTTTTGTCCTCTACGGTTTCAAACTTCGCCTGTAATCCCTGTACGAGCTTAATGTACGCTTCCTGCGCGTGGGCGGCGGCAGTCTTCCATACCTCATGAAGCTCGGGGTCGGTGGCGATACAATCGGGTTCGACAAAATCCGCGACCGATTCATCGACGTACCTTTGCGAAAGCTGGGAATAGCCAAACCCCGCACGGTGGCGGACCAACTCGTGCGTAAAGGAGCGCGAAACGCCGGTGATGATAAAGTTCCAAACGCTGTGTTCGAGCACGCTCCCGTGGCCTACCTCTTTGATGTGGCCCAGGTAGGCGCTGTTTCCACCGGGGCGGGGTTTTTTGAAACTCATATAGCAAAGTCGCCCGGCAACTTCCGGTAAGACTTCGGCGGCGATGTCGGTGTCGGTTGTCCACCCACTCACGTCGTGGTCGGCGAGGAATCGGTCAATTTCGGACTGGTCCACGCTTGACCGGCCAACAAGATAAACATTCGGATGACGGATGATTTTCATTGAAGAGGCTTCCTTCTTCTTTTGGTCTGCACAGCGGACCGTACCGATGCCGAGTCGATGACCCGACCTACGCTTTTGCACCGGTTGGAAACCAGTGCCAGACAAAGACATGGCGGCGCACGCTTTCACGTGCTTGGCGATGGCACCTGTCGCACTAGCCCATTTTGTGTTTACTCATGACAACGCCAAATACGAGGCCCAGTCCGACACCGATTGGGATCGCACGTAAAGCGACTCCCAAGCCCGCGCCGATCGCGAGGCCGATTCCAATCCATCTTTTTCTCAACTTCCTAGGTCCATCGGGCATTTTGTTCCCTCTGTCTCTTGGTACCAAAGTGCCGCGGCATCATCTTATGATGGCACACGAGGCCATCCGATGCGGAGAATACAACCGGGTCATTCTAAACGATTAGCATGGCGTCGCCATAGCTGAAAAAGCGATAGTGTGATTTCACAGCGTGCCTGTAGGCGTCTTGTGTTCTGGTCACTCCTGCGGTGGCCATCACGAGGGCCAAAAGCGTGCTTCGAGGAAGGTGAAAATTGGTCAGCATCGCGTCCACCACGTGGAGTTTTCGCGGCGGATAAATAAACAGGCGAGTCGTTCCCGATTTCGGTCGAACCACCGCACGCGATGATGCAGATCCCCCCTCGGCACAGGATTCGAGCGTGCGAACCGCCGTCGTGCCGACCGCCACGACTTTGTCACCGCGTTCGCGACAGGCGCGGACGGCGTCGGCGGTCGCCGCAGAAAGCTCGTAGCGCTCTTCGTGCATCACATGCTCGGCGAGGTTGTCCGCGCAGATCGGTTTGAACGTTGCGAGTCCGACATGGAGCGTTACGTAGGCGATTTCAATGCCCCGCCGTTGGATGCGATCGAGCAGTCCAGCGGTAAAGTGAAGACCGGCGGTTGGCGCCGCCACGGCACCGGGAATCCGGGCAAAGACCGTTTGATAGCGCGTGCGATCGGCGAGATCAATCTGCTCATCATTGGATTCACGGTGGATGTAAGGTGGGAGCGGCGTTTGGCCAACGCGGTTGAGAATATGTTCGGTGGCTTCGTGACTCTTGGGGCGAACGATCCAGTGTCCCGCGCCTTTTTTTTCGAGAAGTTCGAGGGCAATGTCGGGTTGGTCATGGCGTTGCAGGCAAAGCGATTCTCCGATGCGACAGCGTCGCGCCCCTTCGAGCATGACCTCCCATGTTCGCGGGTTGGTTTCCCGAACGAACAAACCGCCGATTTTTCCGCCGGTTTTGCGGTACGCGGTGAACTTGGCAGGGATCACGCGCGTGTCGTTGAGGACCATCAAATCTCCCGGATTGAGCAATTTGGGAAGGTCCGCAACCGTTCGGTCAAACATCCTGCCGCTGGAACGATCAAGAACCAGGAGTTTCGCCGAATCTCGCCGGTCAAGCGGTCTTTGCGCGATCCGGTCTGCCGGAAGGTCGTAGTCCAGCAGTGTGATATCGAAAGCAGCGTCCTGCATGGACGTAGGTATCGCGTGTTGAGCGGGCGCGGTCAACTCGAAGGGTCTACGCGATCCGCAAAACGTCCGTAACCGTTGAGATGGGCCCGAACGTGTCCGACTTGCCGTGCCTGATACGTCAAGCCTGATTCGTCGTGTTCAATCCGTTATGCTAAGCGAGGCATCTCAACGGCGGTATCGTAATGCGTTTGGAATGCGGAGAGACTCTTTTTCTGCTTGCGCGGACTCAGAATGACGGCGGACTTTAGTCCGCGCGGGCGCTCGAGCTTTTCGGGCCTTGCTCTCTTCTGCAGCTTGGACGGCGGGACAAAAAATCAATGGTAACACCGCTAAGGCAGCCCCGCCGATTTTGTTACGGCCCCATCCGCAAATCCCAAGATTGGGGAAAGTTGCACGGGCGTGTTACGATGCGTCGATGAAAGGGTCCGGTCCGATCGCCTGGTTGTTTTACGCCCTGGTCCGCGCGGTATTTGCGCTGATGCAGTGTTTCCCGATCGACTGGAACCTGCGGACCGCGCGGTTGATGGCGCGCGTGTGGGCGCGATTCCTTCCGCGACATAGGGACCGCGCCGTTTCGCATTTGACCGACGCCCTGGGGGAATCCCGTTCCCCCGCGGACCTTTCCCGAATTGCGGACAAATGCCTGGAATCCATCGCGATGTTTGCGGTCGAAGTAGTCTGCCTTCCGCGACTGATTTCGCCGACAAACTGGCCACGATTGATTCGTCTCGGCAACATCGAGAAGGCGATGAATGTTTTGCTCAGCGGTCGCGGCGCGGTTTTGGTGACGGCGCATTATGGATCGTTTGAGCTTGTCGGGCATCTGTTGGCGGCGCAGGGTTTCGATGTGACGGCCATCATGCGCCCGCAGGACAATTTTTATCTGAATCGGTTTTTGGTGGAGAGTCGGCGAACGCACGGACTCAAACTCTTGGACAAAAAAGGGGCCGCCGCCGGTGCCGAGTCGCTCTTGCGGAATGGATCGCTGGTGGCGTTCATCGGCGACCGGACGCGGGGCGCAAGGGAATGTTCGTGGATTTTTTCGGCAAACCGGCGTCCACGTACAAGTCGATCGGTCTTTTGGCCATTTCGGCGAACGTCCCGATTCTGGTGGGGTACGCGCGGCGTTTGGGCAACGTAGCAAAGTACGAGGTGGGAATCGAACGGGTGATCGAACCGGACGAATGGAAAGACAAACCGGACCCGCTTCGCTGGATTACGCAGGAATATACCAACGCGTTCGAGCGTTTCATTACGCAAGAGCCCTCGCAGTACTGGTGGGTGCACCGACGGTGGAAGCATCAACCCAAAAAGAATCGCACCACGTCAAGCGCTTCGGGAGAATCATTGTGACAGAAGCGATCAACATCCATGAAAAGTTTGCGACGTTTCGGGAACACTGGACCCCGAAGATTGTGGGCGAGGTGAACGATGATCACGTCAAAGTCGCCCGAATGAAAGGGGCGTTCGTTTGGCACGCCCATGCGGATGCGGATGAGCTGTTCCTCGTGGTCGAGGGTTGCTTGACGATGCGCTTTCGAGACCGCTCAGTCGAAGTTCAGCCGGGAGAATTGATGATCGTCCCGCGCGGAGTGGAGCATCTTCCCGTGGCACGCGAGGAAACGCTTGTACTTCTTTTTGAGCCGAAAGGAACCCTCAACACCGGCGATGCGGGGGGAAACCAAACGGTCAAAAACCCCGAGCGAATCTGACGCGCCCGCCCCGCGAAAGAAGGCAATCCGCTACGACCTCAAGATACCCGACGCTGACCCTTATGGAACACTGGGACAAGCAGGAATCGTTTTGTCCAACCACGGATCGTACTGCTCCGCACCCTGCAGCAGGTCGATCTCGCGCAAAAGATCGAGCGGGCTGCACGCGCCGCTGCGATCCACGTCGCACCGGCGAAGCGGCAGCGCGGGCGTCGCAAGATCCGCGAGAATCGCATCCACGTCAGCCGTAACGGAGACCGCGTCTCCATCTACATCGCCGGGCAACAGGGCAACACAAGCTTTCGTACCGCTCGAGACGTGCGTCACACAGGTCCACTGACCGGCGGGAATCGGCATGTCCAAATCGACGGTGACTTGGTCGCCGCTGACCATTACGCCCGTAATCGTCGGCGCGGTGACCCCGCCGGGTTGGATCTCAATGGCCAAATCTTCCATCAGCAGCCCGGTTGCATCGGCGGAAAAAGTTACCACCAACGATTGCAATCCCTCAACAACGCTGCCGTCGGGGGGCGAGGGCTGCGCCGGGTCGATGTCGCAATTGGCCGGCTCGATGGCGATGATTTCGAGGCACGGGACCGATCCGCAAGCCGCTCCCGCGCCGCGGAACGAGCTACCGGCAAGTTCACAGTCAAGCCGTCGCTGCTGGCTGCATCCATCGACGGCATCGCAACATGCGCCGATGAAACAAAGCTGCGGATCGTTGACTCCGGGACAACTCGTTCCATCACCCGCATAACGCATTCCCGGACCGGCGCATTGTGATGCAAAACGAATCTCGCACGCAACGTCGTCTCCGATGCAGCACGCCCCACGACCCTCGCAGGACAGGCAGGTCGATTCTCCGGGTCGAAAATCAGATGGATCGCTACATTCGGATGCAACCGTGTCGGCAATGCAATCGTTCAAACCGGTCGCGGGACAACAAGAACCCACGATGCACGGCAGGGTGTCGTCGCAGAGCGTATCCGCTCCCTGATAAATTGCCCCGGGGATTCTTTCGCATTCGATTCGCGTCCGCTTTTCGCAAGCAGCTCCGTTTTGTTGGAAGACATCACAGCACGCCCCCGTCAGGCAAAGGTCGGGGAATTGCTCGCAGGTCGTCCCGTTCCCGTTGAACATGCCGGAGGAACTTATGCAGTCGGATTCGGTCAGGATTACACAAAGCCCTTCCGGAAGGCAGCACGCGCCACGAGGCATGCAAACTTCCTGGTTGGCCCTTTGCTGACACGTCGTGCCGGGGAGAAAGCTCTCTTGCTGATCCGTCAATACACACTCGGTCGACATGAAGTCGTCTGCGCAACCGGACAGGCTGCAACACGATCCGCAGTTGGATCCGTCGACCGGACAGTCAGTTCCCACTCCTCGGAATACCCCGCCTCCGGTCTCGCAGTCCTCGCGCGTTTTGTCATTGATGCAAGCCGATCCCAAAGCGGCGGGCATGCAGCACGCACCGACGGGGACACATTGCGGGATTTGGCCACACGTGCGATCCGGGGTGGACGTTCCGCGCCGCGCTTCGCAGTCGCCTCGTTCGACGTCGTCCTCGCAAGTTCCATCGCGCAGACAGCAAGCCCCAATCTCCGGGCAGACGGAAGCGTCGCACGTGTCCTGACCAGAAAGCACCCCGCCCTGGAATTCGCAAGCGGATTGCGCAAGCGCGTTGGTGCAGGTACCGTCGCGAAAACAGCAAGCTCCGATCGGTTCGCAGCCAACCTGTAAGCAGAGCGTATCTTGCGTGAAGCTGCCACCACCGGTTTGACATTCGGTTTGCGAGACCAGGTCTACACAGTCTCCCGAAGTAAAACAGCAGGCACCAAACGGTTCGCAGGGATCTTGAAAACAGAACGAACCCGCCTGGAAGTCAACGCCCGGGTCCGCGATGGGACATTCAGAAACGATCTGAAAATCACCGCACGTTCCATGATCGCAGCAAGTCCCCTGCGTGCATGGCGCGCCATCGCAGGTGGTGTCATCTCCGAGGTAGATTCCGCCGGCGCCGGCACAATCAGCCGGAGTCTGGTCGGCATTGCAAACTCCGTTGAGACAGCACGCACCCGACGGGATGCAGGCGTTGGCGCTGCACGCCGTGCCATCGCCTTTGTACGATCCGTTGAGACCATCGACGCGCCGGCAATACGTTTCCCCGGTCACAACACAGCCCTCACCGAAGCAACAGGCACCGGACGGACAAAAATCGAGCGTGCAGACTTTTCCAACGGCGCTGAACGTTCCAAGAATAGGAGCCGCTTCACATTCCGCCTGAGTCACAAACAGGCAGGTACCGGTCTGCGTGCAGCAAGCGCCGCGCTGATTGCAATCGGGAAGATGGTCGCAGATTTCGCCAAGTGTGAACGCTCCGTTCCGCTCGCCACACTCGTTCGCCGTCAGGGTGTCGAGACAAAAGGATTCGTCCACGCAACATGCACCCAACCCCAGGCTCATATCACAGGTCGTTGCAGGGGTGGTGCAGGTTAAACCGTCACCGGCGTAGAGACCGCTTTCGGCTGCACAGGCGGTACGAGAGGTAACGGTGCATCGTCCGCGATCCCCGCCGCAACAAGCGCCGGTATTGCATCCCGCCGCCGAACAGGTGTCCACGGTTTGTCCCGCCGCACCTGGATCAAACCAAAGGCCGATTCGACTGTCGCACGACGTCTTCGTGAGGCGCTCGCATGAACCGTCCGGCAGGCAGCATGGGGCGGCGACGCACTCGAAGCCGTTTACACCACACAGTTCGCCGGGGGTAAAACTACCGCCCGCATCTTCCTCACAAGTTGCAACGTCGGGCATGTTGATACAAGTACCGTCCGGCATACAGCATGCGCCGTAGTCCGCCGTTGTGAGACTCCCGCAGTTTCCGGAACAGGTTGTGCCGTCGCCGCGATAGGCCTTGTCCGACGTCGCGTCATTGACGCACGCGGACCGCAGGGAAAACGTTCCGCAGCCAACCTGACCCTGGACGAATACGCAGCACGCGCCTCCGCACTCGGACTCGGGAGACAATGTGGCGCAGGTCGTGCCGTCACCCTTGTACGCGCCGCTCAATCCCGAGCAGCTTGTCGCGGTCATCTCGATGCACCCCAGTCCGACGCTTGCCAGGCAGCACGCCCCGATGCAGGGATTCGATTCGCACGTCGTGTCGTCGCCGCGATAGGTTCCCCCGTCCGCGATGCAATCCGATTCACAAAGCACCTCGCACACGCCGCCGCTTTTGCAGCACGCACCCGTCACGGGGGGGCAAAGAGACGACGCGTCGGCAGGACACGAGGCTCCGGACCAATGAGCCACCCCGCCTGTCGCCTCGCACGCCTGTCGCGTCCAGTTGTCGTTGCACGATCCAACGCACGCCCCGCAACAGGCGCCGAAGTCGCAAACGTGATCGAGACATAGCGTTCGCTCGCCGAAAAAGTACGCCCCTGGATCAAATACGCCGCCGCAGTTTTCCTCGAGAACTTCGCTGCACCCGCCAAGCGACGGTGAGCAGCAAGCACCCGGTACCGGTTCGAGGCAAAGAATCATCGAGTGGGCCCCGGCTCCGGAGATTCCGATGGACGTAAACGTCGGAGCAAGCGCCCCACTCGTTCCAACACGCCCGAGGATCAGACCAATATCAAACGACGCTGGGGTCGCGGCGGGATAACCCGGAGCGGGCGGAATGTCTCGTCCGTAGGAAACGCTTGCGTCCGCTCCCCACGCGAAGGCCATCACGTAATCAAGCCCGCCGGGAAGCGAAACATTCAACGGACCGCTCGAATAAAAAACCGGTCCAGGTGTCGGGTTGTTGACCGCAATCGTACGATCTCCAATCGTCGCATTCCTGAACCATTCTCCGGTGACGTTGTCTCTTTGATAAACCGCGAAGTGAAGCGTAGTGCTGACGCGGATGTCAAGCTCCATCTGGACTTCCAGCAGCGTCACGTCGGTGTCGAGATGGTACGCGTTGCCGCGAAAGCGAGAGGTTCCGGTGAACACCTGGAGATAATCACCAACGGTGCGGCAACTGCCGGCTGAAGTCGCGGCGGCGAGTCCCGCGTTTACGGGGTTTTCCGCCAGGACCGCCAGGGGCGTCCCGCTGTCAGCGGCGGTGCGATCCTCCCGAACGCGGACAAGATCCTTTTGGGCTGCCTGCGCAGTGGTGACTATACAGGCAAAAATGACCGCCAACATTCCCAAACGACTACGAACCATTCCCGTCGTCTCCTTCCTGACCTCCGGGCAACACCCCTTCGGGGCGAACTGCCTGGTCAGCGTACCGGCGAACTATCGAGTTCGCGCAAAACCGCAACCAAAATCGCACAGAGCACACTTGTTGTTGGTGGAGGATGACGTCGCG
>Ga0114931_10001049_pt1 | contig 34990 bp, 33 predicted proteins | sample 2SBtaG_FD_89579 | JGI IMG/M metagenome (GOLD analysis project Ga0114931, IMG submission 89579) | Deep subsurface microbial communities from Kolumbo volcano to uncover new lineages of life (NeLLi) - 2SBTROV14_V59a metaG | ecosystem: Environmental > Aquatic > Marine > Volcanic | place: Kolumbo... | reverse complement strand
CGACGCGCAGGCCTTCGTGACGTGGGCCCAGGGCATCTCCGGCAGCAGCTACGAGCTGAAGATCGCCGAGGAGATCCCCCGCTCGATCCGGGCGGGCGACCTCGCCGGCGCGCTCGTCGATGCGGGCTTCGGTCTCGCCGCGCGCGCCGAGGCGAAGCGGGCGACCGAGCTGGCCCCCGACTCGGCACGGGCGTGGGACGCGTAAGGTTGGACGCTCCTCACCGACCCGCTCGACCGTCCCCTCAGGCCCGGGTTCGACCGCGCGGACGCCATCGAAGCCCTGCGCAAGGCGCTGTCGCTCGAGCCCGAGGCGGAGCTCCCGGCGCGGAACCTCGCCGCGCTCCTGGAGCATGACGCAAAGGGGCGTCACTTCGGCGCCGACCTCGACGGCGCGATCGCCGTGTACGACGAGCGCCGCGAGGCCACCCGGAAACACGACCTCGACGACGCCGAGATGTACACGCTGTTCCGGGCCGGTCGCTACGACGACGTCATCCGGGAGGCGGGCGTGCTGCGCATCAGCGTCGCCGGGCAGGCGGCCCACGTGGACGCCGCGGCGATCACCCGAGGCGTCGCCGAGGCCCACGGGATCGGCGAGAGCTGCGTCTCTCCCCTCTTCGTGGGCGACGACCCGTCCACCGCGGTGTGGACGAGCGATGCCGACCGCGATCGACCGGGTGCGGATCGCACACGACCTGTTCGACGGCCCCTTCGACCGAGCACTCTCGGCGGTCGAGGATTGACTCCCCGCCCACCCCCAAGACCTCGAGACGCTGCTGTGGAAGGCCAAAGCCTGACGGGCCTGAAGCGGTGGCCCGACCTCGAGGCCTTCGCCCTGACGCAGCGCAAAGCACACCCCGACCAGTCGATGTGGCTGTACTGGGCGCCGCCTCCGCCGAACATCAGGACGCCGTCGATCGGGCGCGCCCGCTCTGGCGACAGATGGTCGACGCGCACTACCGGGAGGCCTATGCCGACAACGAGCTCGCCTGGTCCGGCGTCTGGGAAGGTCCGCCGGACCCACAGGCGCTGAGGTGGGCGCTGGCCGCGGCGAAGGCCACCCACTACCACGATCGCAGCATGATGCAGACCCTGGCCACGGTCTACACGGTGCTCGACCAACCCGACAAAGAGCTCGACGCCGAGGTGACCGCGGCACACAGCGCGGGCGGGTACGACCACCCGCCGAGCTACTGGGCGCTGACCGAGGGGCTGCGCGCCCGCGACCTCGGCCTGCCCGACCTCGCCCGCGCGGCCTTCTCCCGCGTGCCGAGGGACGACACGCCAGGCTGCAGCTACCTCCCCGCCCAGCGATACCTGAAGGATCTCGACGCGACGCCGGCCCAGGTCGAGCCGACCGAGCAGTTCCAGCCGCCGTAGTGGGACCTGCTCGGGTCCTGACGAGGCGGGCCCGCTACCGGATCGACAGCGGCTTGCCCAGGATGTCGATCCACCTCCACGCGCCGTCCTTCTGGACCTTGGCGACGCCGTCCTGGAACCGTCCGCCCCTGGTGAACTGCGGCTCGATCACCCAGGTCCCGGCGGTGTCGATGTAGCCCCAGCCCGCGTCGGGATCGCTCGCGCGCCGAGCGGCGGCCAACCCCTCGGAGAACTGCATGTCGGGCGCGACGCTCGCCGAGGGAGGCGGCGCGAAGGCGGGCTCGATCGCGACCGCCCCGGTGGCGTCCAGGTACCCGAAGAGGCCTACCTTGGCGGTGGCGTACAGGGCGCGACCGTCGAACACGCTGTGCAGGAACACCGTGCCCTCGGGCGGCCGCCGCAGCTCTCCGGAGGGGGTCAGCAACGCCGGCCCGTCGAGGTCTAGACGCAGTGACCGACCACCGGGCCCGCGGCCGACAGGGTCGGGTTCGCCCGCGACCCGCGCGCGGCCTTGCCCCCGGCGCAGGCGAGACCGAGGGCGAGACCCGTTCTACCAGATGGATGCGCGGACGGGGAGGCGGTCCGGAGCCTCCCGCCCTCCTCGTCGGCGCGGCGCGCACTTCGGCATCGGGAATCGAAGCGCCCAGCTACCCGGCAAGCCTGGCGAGCTCGTTCAACAGGGCCTCGATCTCCCCGACATCCGCGGCGCGCGGTGCATTGTCCAGGACCAGCGCGTGGGCCGCTTCTCCATAGGGCGTATCCTTCCGAAGGAGCTCGATGGCCCAGGTCGCGATGTTCTCTCGGAGCTCGGGCGGCCCCGCCTCCGCGGACAGCAGCAGCGTCGAGCATCCCGCGAGCAGGACGGACATGTCCTCGAGATCGTGACTGTAGTACTGGCCCTCCCACCGCTCGAGGTTGCGGGACGCCGCGACCTTGCACGCCAGGAAGTACGCGGGCGTCGGGATCCGGATGGTTCGTCCAGGGCCGAGCGACAGCTCCTCGGGCGCCTCGGAAGCCCGGATGACCCAGTCGTCCTGGGGGTAGAGGCGGTCCATCACGATGTCGACGGGGACTCCGCTCGGCGAGATGAATGCGTGCGGGTTCTTGCGATCCGGCCGCAAGTCGTGTCTCCAGCCCTGCCGCTGCAGCTCCTGTTCGACGGCAACCGCGACGTTCCTGCCGCGTCCACCTCTGTCGAGCAGGAGCACGACGTCGACGTCCTCGGTCGGCCGGAGCTCCTCGTCGAGCATCTCTTTGCGGTCGATGTAGGCCTCGAGCACCGAGGCTCCGAAGAACATGGCGGATGCGTCGATTCGATCGAGGTCGACAGCGACCGAGTGGAGTGCCTGCGGCAAGTCCATCACTGGACGGCGCCCGCCCGAGGAAGTCCGACCAGGCGGTGCAGGCCCTCCACGGCCATCCCGTACTCCCTGGCTCGGCCTTCTCGCGCCGCGTCGAGGTAGGCGAGCATCGCGTACAGGTCGGGGTTGTCGATTGCGGCCTCGGGTATGGCCTCGTGGAGCGGCTGGATGGCGTAACCGACCTGCTCTCCCTTCTCGGACGCCCACACCAGCGGGACTCGGTGGCGAAGTTGGCCCTCGAAGACCGGCGCCGAGACGCTGGTCGGCACGCCACGGACCTGTCGAGATCGATTGGGCGCTGCAGGAGCCAGGTACCGAAGCGCCGGCAGGAGCATCGACAAGGCGACGACACGCACCCGGTCGTTGCGGATGACGTCGGCGTGGCGAAGCCGCTGCACGGAGCGCGACACCGCCGCCTTGCTCATGCCGAGGTCCCTTCCGACCTCGGCCTGAGACCAACTGCCCGCCTGGTCTTGGAGTCGGGCCGCGTCGAACGCAATGGCGTAGTCCTGGTTCTTGAGCATTCTGGTTCCGATGGTTCGGATATTTGGAACAGACCCAATATCTGGAACGTAATGTCCCGCGGACATCCGATGCAACTCCGGACGCTCACGGGCAGCTCTCGACCGCCCACGGACCCGCGGCGGCGGCAGCCTTCCTCGACGACCGCACGGTGGCCGAGCGCCCCCACTGGATCCCAGCTACGAGACCGTTTCCACGGAGCCTCCACATGCACCAGGTGTTCGTCGTCTGCCTCCTGCACTTCAACCTGCAGTACGTCGCGGGTGGGCTGAACGGGCTGTGGGCCTCGCAGGGCTGGCCCGACGACAACGACAGCATCGAAGACCAGATCATCGTCCAGTCCTTCGAGCCGGTGCTCGACCTGCTGAAGCAGCACCCGACCTGGGGGATGGACCTCGAGATGCAGGGCTACATGGTCGACGTGCTCGCCGAGCGGCACCCCGACGTGCTCGCGGAGCTGCGGGATCTCGCCGACGCCGGGCAGGTCGAGATCGTCAGCTTCCACTGGTCCGACCAGCTGTGGACCGCCTACCCGCGCCACGACGAGGAGGTCTCCCTCGATCTGGTCGCCGACAGCTTCGCCCGCGCCGACCTGCCGCTGTCCAAGGTGGTGTTCACCCAGGAGGGGCAGTTCAGCGAGGGGATGCTCCCGGTGATGGCCGAGCACGGCTACGAGGTCGCGGTGCTCCCGCGGAACCTCGCTACGTTCTGGTGGGGCGGGCCCGCGACGAGCACGCTGTACGAAAAGGACGGCGTGATCGTGGTGCCGAGCAACGGGCTGCACAGCACCGACGATAGCTACGAGGTGCAGTGGGCCTACTTCGACGACGGGGAGCTGCTCGCGACCAACGACGAGAACCCCTACGCCGGGCCCTACTTCGTCACCTCCCCCGCCTCCATCGCCGCGTTCGAGCAGGACCTCGAGGACCGCGAGGCGAACGGCGCGCAGATCGTGTCCATCGGCGCCTACGTCGACGCGGTGCGCGACCAGGGGACGACCCCACTCCCGCCGGTGCTCGACGGCGACTGGCAGCCCGACAACACCGGGAACCTCGACCTGTGGATGGGCCGCTCCGGGCTGTTCGGGCACGAGGAGGCCGACAACGACGTGCTCACCGCCAACGTCCGCGCCAGCCGCGCGGTGACCGCCGCCGAGCAGGTGGTCGCGGGCGAGGCGCGAGGCGAGAGCGTGGTCCGCGCCGCGTGGAAGTCGGCGCTCCTCGGGCAGGTGAGCGACGCGACCGGGTGGAACCCCTACCCGACCGAGGTCGCCTACGGTCTCGACCACGCGGCGAAGGCCACCGCCCAGGCCTCGGGCGCGATCCGCACTGCCTGCGCCGAGAACCGCGCGAGCGCGGTGCAGGTCGACCTCGCGAGCGGGGCGATCACATGGGACCCGCCCGCGCCCGCCGAGGAGGAGCCGGCGAGCGCCCCCGACCTCGAGGTGACCACCGAGGGCCGCGCGGGCACCCTCACCTGGACCCGCGACCCGACCGTGTCCGACGTGGTCGACCTGCAGGTGGACTTCCCGGTCGCGGGCGACGACCCGAAGGTGCTCTTTCCCTGGGACGGGCTCTCCTACGAGACCACGAGCGCACTCGCCGACGACGCGGTGCAGTCGGTCGACGCCGGGGACATCGCCGCGGACGACTTCGGGCTGCCGCTACCGCTGGGGCTCGTGCACCTCACCGGCGACACCTGGCTCGTGACCCGCAACGACAGCGTCCACCTCGCGGCGCACTTCTCCAAGGCCGACCGCACCGTGTCCTTCGAGGACCAGACCGCCGACGAGGTCCCGGTCACCTGGAGGTTCCGGGTGGTCACCGGCTCCGCCGACCGGGCCCTGGCCGTGGCGCAGCGGACCAACGCCACCCCGGTCGTGACCCTGCCGTGCCCCGAGGGCACCGCGATCACCGGGTGCGGGTGCGCGACCGGCGGGCCCGGGGGCGCTGCCTGGGGCTGGCCGCTGCTCCTCGCCCTCGTGCTGCGGCGCCGTCGGAGGGGTGCCGAAGCCGCCGCCGAGGCGCACTGAGAGGGGCGCTGCGACATCTTGTCGCATGGTCGTGGCGCGATGCCCCGGGTACAACCAGCATCGGACGCTGGTCTTCCGTCCACATGCCCAGACCAGGACGCCCATGACCCAGGCCCCGAACCGCTCGTCGACCCTGTACACCGGAGATCGCGCCCTCGCGCTGACCTGGCTGGTGCGCGCGCGCCGCGGGGTGCTCGCGCTGCAGCTGTTGCTCATGGCGGCCGCCGAGGCGGGGACGGACATGCACGTCCACTCCCCGGCCCTGCTCGCGGTGCTCTCGGCCCTGTTCGTCATCGACCTCGCCGAACACCTCTACCTGCGGCGCCGCGCCGCGCCCGACTGGCTCGTCCCCGCGCACGCCGCCGTCGACCTGGTCGCGCTGACCGCGATCCTGCTGCTCTCGGGCGGTCCGCACAACCCGCTGATGTCCGCCTACCTGGTGTACGTGGCCCTGCTGGCCCTGACCCTGCCAGCCCGGGCCGCGTGGGGCGCCTCCATCGCCACGATGGCGATGCAGGGCTTCGCGGTGCTCGACTCCGGACGACTGCCGGGCCTCGACCCGCGACCGCTCCCCCTCGGACACCTGCTCGGCCACCTGGCCGCCTTCGACCTCGCCACCCTCGCGATCACCTGGGTCGTCAACCGCCTCTCCCTGGCGCTTCACGAGCGCGAGGCGGCGGAGCTCCGCGCCCAGCGCCGGCAGGCGATCACCGAGCGGCTGGCGGCACTGGGCACCCTCGCCGCCGGGGTCGCCCACGAGCTCGGCACACCGCTGGGGATCATCCAGCTCCTCGCCGAGGAGGAGGGCGCCGATCCCGATCCCGACCCCGAGCGCATGGACGCGCTGATCGAGCAGGTGGACCGGTGCCGCTCGATGCTCGACCGCCTGCGCGGGCGCGACTCCCACGGGCCCGAGGAGTGCGTCCCCGACGTGGCGGGGTGGGTCGCCGAGTGGCAGCGCACCGAGCCCGACGTCGCCATCGACCTCCGCCTGGACGCGAGCGGGCCGGTCGCGGGCACCGAGGAGAGCTGGCGCGGCGCGCTGTGGGTGGCGCTCGACAACGCGCGCCGGGCCGGCGCCCGCCACGTCTCGGTGCTCACCCGCGAGGAGGAGGCGGCGGTCGCCCTCGAGGTGCAGGACGACGGGGCCGGCCTGGACGAGCAAGCGGCCGCGCACACCGGCGAGCCCTTCCGCTCCACCTGGGGCGGCACCGGCCTCGGCCTGTTCGTCGCCCGCACCTTCGCGCAGTCCGTCGGCGGTGACGTGGAGCTGCAGCCGGGCCCCGAGGGCGGGGCGCTGGCCACCATCCGGATGCCCAGGGTGACCGCATGAGCACGACTGTGCTGGTCGTAGAAGACGACAACGCCTACCGGGACGTCCTCGGGCGCACCCTGAAGCGCGCCGGGTTCAAGGTGGTGCTCGTCGCTGGCGTCGCCGAGGCGGCCGGAGCCGTCGCCGCCCAGCCCCCCGACCTCGCGCTGGTCGACCTGCGCCTGCAGGACGGCGACGGGATCGACGTGGTGAGGAACATCACCGCCGAGGCCCCTGCGTGCCGGTGCGTGATGCTGAGCGGCCACGGAACCATCGCCGCCGCGGTCGAGGCGATGCGCGCCGGCGCGGTGGACTTCCTCACCAAGCCCGTCTCGGGCCACGAGATCGTCGACGCCCTGCGAGACGCCTTGGAGCCGCTGCCGTCCGAGACCCTGGACCAGGTGGAGCGGACCCACATCCTGAGCGTGCTCCAGGCCTGCGGCGGGAACATCTCGGAGGCGGCGCGGCGGCTGGGGCTGCACCGGCGCACCCTGCAGCGCAAGCTCCAGAAGCTGCCACCCGCGCGCTGACCGCGACAAGGCCGGATCACGCCGCGCGCTCCACGGCGTCGATCGCCTCCTCGTGCATCCCCCGCGCGAGCACCGGGCTCACCGCGAAGATCGCCACCGCGATCACGCCCGCGCCCAGCGCGATGGCCCCGAAGACGTCGCCGTACAGGTGGACGGTCTGCGCGGGCACGGGGATGCCGGCCATGCCGCCGTCCGGACCGCCCACGCGGGTGAAGCCCGCGATGATGCTGCTCAGCAGACCGCTGAACGCGTTGGCCATGAACCAGCAGCCCATGGCGGTGCTCACCAGGCGCGCCGGAGAGAGCTTCGTGATCATCGACAAGCCCACCGGCGACAGGCACAGCTCGCCGGTGGTGAACAGCAGGGTCGAGAGGAGCAGCCAGGCGATGCCGACCATGCCGCGCGCGTCGGCCTGCCGCGTGCTGTACCACAGCACGACGAAGCCGAGCCCGAGCTGGGCCAGGCCCAGGGCGAACTTCACCGGGGTGCTCGGCTCCCGGCCACGTGCGCCCAGCCAGCTCCACAGCCCGGCGAGCACCAGGCCGAAGAGCAGGATGAAGATCGGGTTGGCCGACCGGAAGGTCGACGCCGGGATCTCCGCGCCGCCGACGCCCATGCCGACGTTGTCCTCGCGGTAGGTCCACGGCACCTCGGTCTTCCCGATGTCGCGCAGGGCGTCGAGCCCGGTCAGGGTGAGGGCGGGCTCGGCGCGGACGAAGGCGAGGGTCTTCTCGACCTTCGCGCTGTGAGCGTCCACTCCGCGGCGCTCCGCCTGGGCCCGCAGCGCGGCGACGACCGCGTCCTTGAGCGCCGGGTCGCCGTCGATCTCGCCGAGCTGCTCCTGGTTCACCGTGATCGTCTCGGTCCGCCCGATGTCCCGGGCGGTCACGATCCGTGCCTCCTGGACGCGATCGACGTTCCGGTCCGTGAAGTTGTTGATCGAGGACGACCCCTGTTCGAAGAACGACCAGAAGAGCATCGACGCGAAGATGAGGGCCATCATCACCCACAGGCGCTCGCGCTCGACCTTCCCGGCGCGGAGCGACTCCCGGAGCAGGAACGCGGCAGCCAGAAAGCCCACGAGCAGCAGGATCAGGCCCGGCAAGGTGCTCATCTGCGACAGGAAGGCGCCCGCGACCCGGGCCAGGGGCCGGGTGCTCTGCGTCAGCGGGGTAAAGACGGCGTCGGGAACGACCCGGACGTCTCGGTTCGACGCCACGAGCAGGGCGAACACGGGGACCGCGAGCAGGGCCCCCGCGAAGACCGCGGTCTGCCGGGACACGCCGGGGAGCCAGGGCGCGTGCAGGCGCTCCGGATCGGGGGGCTGCCCGAGCTCGTGGGGTAGACCGCCGCGGCTCAGGGCGACGAAGGAGAGCGCCCCGCTCGCCACGAGGGCCAGCCCCACGAACCCGTCCACGACGAGCAACAGGGTCCCCTCGACCATGAAGATCATGCTGAACGCCGTGAGCAGGGCCCCGCCGAGGATCAGAGCCCGGGCGAGGCGCGCGGGCACGACGAAGACCGCCAGCCCGACGAGCATGCCGATGGCGGCCAGGCCGAAGCCGTAGTGCCACCCGAAGGTCTCGCCGACGTAGCCGCACAGCAGGGAGGCGAGGGCCCCGCCGAGGTTGATGCCCATGTAGAACAGGGTGAAGCCGCTATCCCGGCGTGGATCCCGCTCGCCGTACAGGGCGCCCACCATCGCCGAGACGTTCGGCTTGAACAAGCCGCAGCCCACGATGATCAGCGCGAGCGCCAGGTAGAAGGCGGAGGTGCGCTGGATGGTCATGGTCAGGTGCCCGGCGGCCATCAGCAGCCCGCCGAACACGACCGCCCGCCGCCTGCCCAGCCACCGATCGGCGACCATCCCACCCAGGAACGGGGTCATCGTCACCAGCGCGCCGTAGGCCCCCGGATCTTGTAGGCGTCCCCGTCGCTGTACCCGAGGAACCCCTTGATCATGTAGAAGACGAGCAGCGCCCCCATCCCGTAGAAGGAGAAGCGCTCCCACATCTCGGCAAAGAACAGCACGAACAGCGCGGTCGGCTGGCCGAGCAACGTCGGGAGCGCCTCGGGGTCCACGCCCGGGCCCTCGGGGGACGGCGTCGGAGCGATCAGGGGTACGTCTCGGGGAGGAAGGTCCCGCCTCTGTAGCGCGATCTCACTCCCGCGGTTCGTCCAGCGCCTCGCGGACCTTCGCAGCGAGCCCCTCGGGGGTGAACGGCTTCTGCACGAGGTGCACGCCCTCGTCGAGCACACCCTCGTGCACGATGGCGTTCCGGGTGTAGCCCGACATGAACAGGACGCGGAGCCCGGGGCAGATCGCCCGGATGCGGCGCGCCAGGTCGGGCCCGCCGGTCTCGGGCATCACCACGTCGGTCAAGAGCAGATCGACGGATCCGGGCTCGGCCCTCGCTCGTTCCAGAGCGCTCCCCGCGCTCTCCGCCGCGAGGACGCGGTAGCCGTGCTGCTCGAGCGTACGCACGACGAGCTCGCGCACCAGCGGCTCGTCCTCCACCACCAGCACGGTCTCGTGGCCGTCCGCGACATGCGCCACCGCCTCGCCGGGCGGCCGCGCGTGCACCCGGGGCAGGTAGATCTTGAACACCGTCCCCTCGCCCAACTCGCTGTAGACCCAGAGGTGCCCGCCCGCCTGCTCCACGATGCCGAAGCAGGTCGAAAGGCCGAGCCCCGTACCCTTGCCGACCGGCTGGGTGGTGAAGTAGGGCTCGAAGAGGTGGGTCCGCGTCTCGGCGTCCATGCCCACGCCGGTGTCGGTCACCGCGAGGACCACGTAGTCTCCCGGCTCCACGAGGCCGTCCTTGGCCATCTGGTAGCTGTCGTCGAGCTTTACGTTGCCCGTCTCGACGGTGAGCGTGCCCCCGTCCGGCATCGCGTCGCGCGCGTTCACCGCGAGGTTCACCAGCACCTGCTCGCAGGCGCCCGGGTCGATGCATACCGGCCACAGGTCGCCAGCGAGGGTCGTCTGCAGGTCCACGTCGGAGCCGACCACCCCTCGCAGCATCGCCTCGAGGTTGGCGACGAGGTCATCGACGTCGACCACCTTCGGCTCGATGGTCCGGCGGCGGGAGAGGGCGAGGAGCTGCCGGACGAGGCTCTCCGCGCGCACAGACGCGGCGAGCACCTGGTCGAGATCCCGTACCGCCTCGTGGCCCTCGGGCAGCGTCTCCCGAGCGAAGAGCGTGAAGTTCAGGATCGCGGTGAGGAGGTTGTTGAAGTCGTGGGCGAGCCCCCCGGCGAGTCGCCCGACCGCCTCCATCTTCTGGGCGTGCCGAAGCTGCTCTTCGAGGACGTGGCGCTCGGTGACGTCGAGGGACAGGATGGCGACGCCCTCGGGCACCGGCTCCATGCGCAGCTCGAACCAGGCGATGGTGCCGTCGGTGTAGGTGAACTCGTTCTCCATCTCGATCAGGACGCGCTCGCGCCTGCACCGGTCGATGTTCGCGAACATGTTCGTCTGCTCGATCCCGGGGTAGACCTCCATCATCGTGTGTCCGAGCAACCCCTCGCGCGGTACCCGGCCCTGCTCGCACACGGCGTCGTTGACGTACAGGTAGCGGAAGTCGGCCCCCACGACCTGGAATCCCTCCCGCAGCTGATCGACAAGCGTGCCGAGCTGGAGACCGCCCGGGTGCGACACCGCGTCGTCGTCCATCCGGTCCCTCCCGCACCGTGGCCGAGCAGTGTACCACGAACGCGGCGTCCTCGATGATCGCGCCGGAGGGCGGCCTCAGGACCGCGCGGCGATCAGCGTGTCGAGGTACTTCGTGTAGTGCTTCATCTCGCGGAAGTCGCGGCTGTCGATCAGCTCGCGCTGCAGCGGGATGAGGGTCTTGATCCCCTCGACCACGAACTCGTCGAGGGCCCACAGCATGCGGGCGATCGCGTGGTCGCGGTCGCGGCCGTGCACGATCAGCTTGCCGCACAGGCTGTCGTAGTAGGGCTGCACCATCGCCTGCTCGTGCACCGCGCTGTCGACGCGCACGCCCGGGCCACCGGGCTCGTGGTAGCCCGTGATCCGGCCGGGACTCGGCAGGAAACGCTCCGGGTCCTCCGCGTTGATCCGGCACTCGATGGAGTGGCCGTGGATCTTCACCTCGTTCTGGGTGACCGACAGGAGCTCGCCGGCCGCCAGTCGGATCTGCTCCTGGATGAGGTCGATACCGGTGATCGCCTCGGACACTGGGTGCTCCACCTGGATGCGCGGGTTGACCTCGAGGAAGAAGAACTCGTCGCCGTCGACGAGGAACTCGACCGTCCCCACGGTCTGGTAGCCGACCGACCGCACCAGCTCCGCCGCGGCCTCGGCGATGCGCTCGTGGAGCGCCTGGGGCAGGAAGGGCGCGGGGGCCTCCTCGATGATCTTCTGCTGGCGGCGCTGCATGGAGCAGTCGCGGGTCCACAGGTGGATCCCGTTGCCCCGGCCGTCTCCGGCCACCTGCACCTCGACGTGACGCGGGCGGCGCAGGAACCGCTCGATGAACACGTCGCCGCTGCCGAAGGCCGCCTCGGACTCGGCCCGGGCGATGCTGTACACCTTCTTCAGCTGCTCCGGGTCCTCCACGAACCGCATGCCCTTGCCGCCGCCGCCGGCCGCGGCCTTGAGCATGATCGGGTACCCGACCAGCTCCGCCGTCTCCAGCGCCTGCTCGATGTTGCCGACCGCGCCGGCACTGCCCGGCACGAGCGGCAGGCCCGCCTCCAGGGCGGCCGCCTTGGCCTGAAGCTTGTCGCCGAAGCGCTTGAGATGCTCCACCGACGGGCCGATGAAGGTCAGCCCCATGGCGCGTACCGCGCTGGCGAACTGGGCATTCTCGGCGAGGAACCCGTAGCCCGGGTGTACCGCGTCGGCGTCGCAGATCTCGGCCGCGGTGAGCACCGCGTGCTGGTCGAGATAGGACTGCAGCGCGGGCGGCGGGCCGATGCACACGGCCTGGTCGGCGAACCGCACGTGCAGGGCGTTGCGGTCGGCCTGGGAGTAGACGGCGACCGTCTCGATGCCCATCTCGCGGCAGGCCCGGATGATTCGGAGGGCGATCTCGCCCCGGTTGGCGATCAGGATGCGCTCGAACACTGCTCAGCCGCGGCGGATCTTGAACAGGGGCTGGCCGAACTGAACGGGCTCGCCGTTGTCGACCAGAATCTCGGCGACGACTCCGCCCACCTCGGCCTCGATCTCGTTCATGAGCTTCATGGCCTCGACGATGCACAGGGTCTGCCCGCTGCGCACGCGGTCGCCCACGTTGCAGAAGACCTTCGCGTCGGGCGAAGGGGCCCGGTAGAAGGTGCCGACCATCGGGGACTCGACGGTGACGAGATCCGGGTCGTCGGCCTCTGGCGCGGCTGCCGCAGGGGCCGGGGCCGCCTCGGGGGCCTGGCTGGCCATCGGCGTCGGGGCCGCGGCGACGTGCGCCATCGGGGCGAGCGACGTGACGGCGGGCGGGGGGCCCAGCCGCAGCTTGAGGGAGATGTCGTCGTCCTTGTAGGTGAACTCGGTGACGTCGTGCTCGGCGAGAAGCTGCAGCAGCGACTCGATCCGCTTCAGATCCATGGAGCCTCCGGGACGGCCCCCGTTCATACCCCGAACGGCAGACCAGACCAAGCCACGAGCGGGTATCAGGCTCGACCGAGGTGGTCGACCAGCCCGCGCAGAGCCAACTCGTAGCCGATGGGCCCCATCCCCGCGACCACGCCCACCGCGATGTCCGCCAGCAGGCTCTTCTGGCGGAAGGGCTCCCGGCCGTGGACGTTGGACAGGTGGACCTCCACGAAGGGCAGGCGCGTCGCGAGGAAGGCGTCGCGCAAGGCGACCGAGGTGTGCGTGTAGCCGGCCGGGTTCACCACCGCGCCGGCCGCGTCGTCGCGCCAGGCGGCGTGCACCCGATCGACCAGCGCGCCCTCGTGGGCAGACTGGAAGTGAGCCAGCGACACCCCCAACTCGCCGGCCAGGGCATCGAGGTGGACCGTGATCCCCTCGAGGGTCTCGGTCCCGTAGGTCTGGGGCTCGCGCACCCCGAGCAGGTCGAGGTTCGGCCCGTGCAGCACGAGGATCTTCACGGCGTCTCCTGGCTTCTAGCTGTTGTTCAGGAGCGACCGGCGCTTCCGCTTTTCCTTGGCGGCGCGGATCCGGCGCTCGATCTCCTCGGGGCTCGCCTCGGTCGCCGCGTGCGGGAGCACCACGGTCGGCTCCTCGTCCGGATGAGGCTCGTCCTCGAAGTCGCCGCCGTAGGGGAAGGGCTCGTCGTCGGCCTCGTCGGCCCCGGAAGGGGTCGCCTTCACGGCCTGGCGCTTGCGCTGTTCGATCTGCCGGCGGATCTCCTCGACGTCGAACTCGACGGCCGGGTCGGTCCGCTCGCTGTCCGGGTCGCCCTCGGTGGTGTCCTCCTGGAAGCCCGACCAGGTGTCGGCAGCGGTCCCCAGCGCTGGCGAGGGCATGGTCAGCCCCGGTGGCACCGAGCCGGGCGAGTCGTGCTCCTCGATCTCCTCGGAGAGGTCGTCGGCCGGGTCGGAGGGCCACCCGCGCAGCTCGGCGATGCGATGCCCGAACCCGACGTCGCCCGGGAAGTGGAAGAACAGCCGCTGCAGGATGCGGATGGCGCGGTCGGGGCGCCCGACGGCGGCGTAGGCCTCGGCGCGCTCCACGCTCACCATCGGATCCGGGATCCGGTGGTTGCGATCGGGCGGCGGGGCCTTCAGGCGGGTGAGCGCCGCCTCGATCACCACGTCCTGCGCGTGGACGTCGAGGAAGCCCTCCGCGGCCTCGGCCGCCTCGGCGAGCTTGCCCGCGGACTCGAGCACCAGCACGCGGAGCCGCGCCGCGGCCTCGTTGCGCTCCGGATCGGCCGGCACGTGCTCCAGGGCCGACAGCGCCCGCAGCACCCGCCCCCCGCGGAAGGCCGCCTCGGCGAGCACCGCCCAACCCTCGTCCGGGCCGCCAGAGTCGCCGGTGGTCGCCATCCCCGCGTCGAGCACCTCGAGGGCCTCGTCCCACCGCTCCCGCCCCACGAGCTCCCGGCCGACGAGCACGAAGGCATCGTTGCCCGGGTCCTCGACGAGCATCTCGCGCAGCAGCTCGAGCTCGGGATCGGGAAGGGGCAACGCTACCTCGGAATCAGCAGGAAGGACTCCTCGGTGTCCCCCATCGTCACGCTGACCGGGGCCGGAGCGAAGCCGGACTCCTCCATCTCGTCGACGGGGAAGCGGTCGATGAACACGTAGACGCGGGCGAGGCCCGTTGCATCGGTATCGACGACCAGCGAGGAGGTGGGTCGCACGTCGGGGGCGAACTCGAAGTAGCGGTCGCTCCAGGCATCCCACCACGCGCCGTCGATCGGCTCGTCGAAGCCGACCATCGAGACGGCGTCGGGACGCAGCAGCTTCGCGCCGGGCTGGGTGTCGCCCAGCTCGATCCGCGCGCCTTCGATGGGCTCACCGGTGCTGCCCTGGTAGACCATGACGTCGACCGGCACGAGCAGGGCGCGCCCGTCGTCGACCCCGTTGAAGGACGACTCCCAGTGCAGAGTGACGTCGTCGGGGACCAGGAGCTGCGCGTCGCTCGACACCGCCCCGTCCGACCCACAGGCGCCGAGCCCGAGGAGGAACAAGACGGGGAGGACAGCTCTCATGCACGCTCCGGAAGCAGCCGGGCGAGATCCCGGGTGGGCAGATCGTACAGGACCATCGACCCCGCCCGCACGGGAACCGGCACCACCAGTCTATCCCCCGCGACCTTCTTGTCCACCTTCATCGCGACTACGAGGGCCTCTTCCGCCACCTCGGGGGAGGTGGTGGGCAGCCCGAGTCGGTCCAGGAGGCGCTCCAGGCGGGCCGGCAGCGCCGCGTCCTCGCACAGCCCTTCGCGCACGGCCCACCGCGTCTCGGCGAGCAGCCCCAGGGCGACGGCCTCCCCGTGGCGCAGGGCGCCGAAGCCGAGCGCCTGCTCGAGGGCGTGCGCGACCGTGTGCCCCGCGTTGAGCACGGCGCGCCACCCAGACTCCCGCTCGTCGCGCGCGACGACCTCCGCCTTGAGGGCGACGCACCGCGCCACGACCGGCCCGAGGGCCTCCGGATCGCCCGCGCGCAGCGCCTCGGCCCGCGCCTCCAGGGTGTCGAGCAACGCGGCGTCGCCGACCAGCGCCGTCTTGACCACCTCGCCGAGACCGGCGATGCGCTCGGCCGGGTCGAGGGTGGTCAGGGTGGGCAGCGCCGCCCACACGAGGCGCGGCTGGTGGAAGGCGCCGACGAGGTTCTTTCCGCGCGGATGGTTCACCGCGGTCTTGCCGCCCACCGAGGAGTCGACCATCGCGAGCACGGTCGTCGGGAGCTGCACCAGCGGGACGCCCCGGTTCACCGTGGCCGCCGCGAAGCCCGCGAGATCCCCGAGCACGCCGCCGCCCAGGGCGAGCACCGGGGTGCGCCGGTCGACGCCCCGGTCGAGCAGCGCGTCCACGCAAGCCGACCAGGTCGCGACCGTCTTGTGGGCCTCCCCTTCCGGCAGCACGATCTGGGCGAGGTCGAAGCCGGCGAGCGCCTCGCGCACCGCCTCCGCCCACAGGGGCCTCACGCGCGTCTCGGTGACGAGCACCCCACGGCGCGGCAGCCCGGCGCGCTGCAGCGCCGCTCCGAGCCCCGCGAAACCCTCGCTGGTCACGACCACGTCATAGGCGCGCTCGCCGAGCGCCACGGGCACCGTGATCCGGCTCACGCCTGCTCCTGCGCGTGCAGCCACGCCACGATGCGGTCGACGACCTCCTCGATCGTGTGTTGCGAGGTGTCCACGTGCAGGTCGGCGTCGGCGTAGGCGTCGGACCGGGACTCGAGCAGACGCGCGGCCTCGTGCCACAGGGGCCGGCCGCCGCCGCCGCCCACCCGGTCCTCGAGCACCCCGAGCGGGGCCTACAGCACGACCGCGTGGTAGTGCCGGCGCAGGCGGGCCCGGTTGCCCGGGCTCACCCAGGCCCCGCCGCCCGTGGCGACCACCCGCGGCACGCCGTCGCAGAGCTCGCTCACCAGGGCGCTCTCGCGCAGGCGGAAGGCTTGCTCGCCGTCGCGCGCGAACTGCTCGGGGAGCTCGCCGAAGCGCTCGGCCAGCTCCGCGTCCATGTCGACGAAGGGCAGGCCCAGGCGCTCCGCGAGGCGCGCCCCGACGGTCGTCTTTCCCGTGCCCATGAACCCGCCGAGCGCCACGCCCCGGCGATCGACCTGCGTCATCGCGCGCCTCCGACCCGACCATCTCGAGAGGAAGCTCCCTGATAACCTCGTCGGCCCCGGCGCGTTGCTCGCCCAGGCTTGGCCGGCACCCCCACCCCGTGTAGCCTGCCAGTCTGACAGGCACGCGTCCGATCCGCTCCGACGTCGTGGGAGGCGATGATGAACCGGCTTCAGATCCTCGAAGAGCGCGTCCGCGCCTACCTCGGTGAGATGGAACTCGACCCCGAGCAGTCCGACGACGGGCTGTACCTGTTCAAGTACGGCTCGACCGTGGTGATGATCTCGTTGTTCGAAGAGGAGGAGGACACCTTCTGCCGCTTCGCGTCGGTGATGCTCAAGGACTTCGAGCCCACCCTGGAGCTGCTGCACCGCCTGCTCCGGTTGAACACCGAGGTGCTCTTCGGCTCCTTCCTGCTCTTCGAGGACAACACGCTGTCCTTCTCGGCGACGCTGCTCGGGAACCACCTCGACTTCGACGAGTTCGAGAAGACCCTGCGCTACGTCGCGAAGGTGAGCGACGACTACGACGACGATCTCCAGAACCTGGGCGGCGGCATGCGTGCCGAGGACGTCCTCAAGGAGGGTTGATCGATGGCCGAGGCGTTTCTCCTCCCGCCCGAGCTGGATCTGGTCGCGAACCACGAGGTCCTGACGATCCGCTACCCGGGCGACGCCGTGCTCGAGAACGATCTCGGCATGGAGTCCTTCGACGTGGACGTCGAGGGCGACCTGACCGTGCGCCTCGACCGGGTGACCGGGATCCTCCGCTGCGGCGGCACCCTGCGCATCGAGGGGCAGATCGACGGGGGCAGCCTGCACGCCCGCGATATCGTGCTCGGCGACGGCGAGGTCCGCTGCCGCGCCATCGAGGCCGTCGATCACATCCAGATCGGACCCGCCAAGCTCATGGTCGACGTGATCATCGCCCCCCAGATCGAGATCGACCCCGAGGCCCGCGGGCGGGTCACGGTGATCGAGAGCAAGACCGAGCGGGGCCCCACGAAGATCAAGGGCGGCTTCACCGTCGCCGAGTACGAGGAGCTGCTCGGGGGCTCCGAGGCCTTCCTCGCCGAGCGGGGACTCTCGCCGCTGGCCGGCACCCCCGCGCCACCTCCCCCGCGCGCCGAGAAGCGAAGCAAGAAGAAGAAGGAGGAGCCCGAGGAGCCGCCGGCCCCCCTCGAGGACGAGGACGAGGACATCGACGATCCGCTCTCCCTGAACGTGGAGGATCTCGTCTTCGTCGAGGTCGACGCCGAGGAAGCGCCCCGGACGCAGGACGAGGACGAGGAGCCCGAAGCGGCTCCTGACGCCGAGCTCCAGTTCGCCCTCGAGGACGCCGTCGACCGCATCGTCCGGTGCTATCCGGAGGGGGAGCTACCGCCCCCGGTCGAGCGCCTGCAGGAGCTGGTCGACGCCCACGACTACGACGTCCTGCGTGGCGACATCACCGACGTGTGGAACGGGCTGCTCGGCTACCACCAGAAGCGGGGCCTGCGGCCGCACCACCAGGTCACCCACGCGTTCAACGTGATCCACGGGCTGCTCCAGCCTGCCTGAGATCTCGGCACGGCGGCCTCGCATCGTCGACGACCCAGCGGCTGCGGCGCTCAGCGATGCAGGTACCCCAGGCTCTCCAGCTGCTTCCTCAGCTCGGCGTCGTCGCCGGGCGCCAGGGCGTGCGGCTTGCCTCCCGCGGCGACCCGCGTGGCGTACCGGGCCAGCTCGGAACGTCCCGGGTCGGTGGCGTCGAGTGGATGCGGCGACATCTCGCCCGGGTCGGTGGCGAGGTCGAAGCGGTAGTAGTGGTCGTCCATCCACACCAGCTTGCCCGTTCCGGTGTGCAGGCTCACCGCCGGCCGGAAGAAGCGCCGGGGTATCCCCCGGAGATCGGGGTTCGGGATGCTCTCGGTGACGATCGGCGGCAGGGTCGCGGGGAGCCGGCCGGTGCGGACGAGGTCGTGGCTCACGATCGCCGGTAGCGCCGCCGGAAGCGACGGCGGTGCGGCGCTCTCGTAGACGACGAGCGGCACCCGGATGTTGCCCTCGTAGACGAACAGATGGCGCCAGAGCCCGTGCTCGATCACCATCTCGCCGTGATCCGAGGTGATCACGACCCGAAAGCCGGGCCCGAGCCACCCCGCGTGCTCCAGTGTGTCGAGGACGACGCCGAGCTGGTGGTCTTCGCGCCACACGCCGTAGTCGTACAGGGCCGAATACTGGCGACGCAGCGCCGGGACCTTCGCGGGATCGAGATGCCCGGACCAGTAGGCGAGGACCTGGTGCGCAAACCTCACCGGGTCGAGGGGACCGACCGCGGCGGAGCGCCAGGGAACGCCGGACGGAGGCGCGCCCCACGGATCGTGCGCGGCCACCAGGTTGACCATGAGGAACAGCGGCCGCTTCGGATCGACGTCGGTGGCGAGCGTCTGCTTCAGGGCGGGCGTCACCCAGTCCTTGCGACGATCCGTGCCCTTGGGACGCGTGCGCACGACCTGGAATCCCCGGCTCAGGCCGGACGCCCCGCCCAAGATGGGATTGGCCGCGACCATCACCGTCTGGTAGCCGTCCGCCGCGAGCTGCCCGGCCAGGGTGGGCACGTCGGCGCGCATCGGGGTCACCTTCAGGCCGTGCGCCACGGTCGCGCGGTGGCCCGCCACCTCCGCGTGCGAGGCGTAGTTCGCTCCGTGCTCGGTCGGCAGCAGGCCCGTGAAGTAGCTGGCGTGCGACGGCATGGTCCAGTCGCTCGGCGCGTACGCGTCGCAGCTCACCGCGGCGCCCCGGGCTCGCAGCGACTCGAGGGTCGGCGACGTGGGTCGCTCGTAGCCACACAGGGACAGATGGTCGGCGCGCACCGTGTCCATAACCACGAAGACGATGCTGGGAGCCGGAGGGCTCGCCACCGGGAGCGCGGTGGTCGGAGCGGCCGGAATGGGATCGGTGACCGGCGGCGCTCGCAGCACCTGGTAGAGCTCCCCCACGGCCTCCTGGTGGGCGCCTCCGGAGCCGGCGCGCTCGGAGCCGGTGCAGTCAAGGATGGCGAAGGGAGCGACCACCGCCGTGAACCAGACGACCGTGAGGCGCCCTGTGAATCTCATGCCCATCGGTCTGACGTAGCCCTTTGCCGCAATTGCCTGCCGGAGCAGCTCCACCGAAGCGCGATAACGCGGCGGCTCCCCACCGCGTCGGCGGCGTGCGAGACGCGCCCTGGCTCCCGAGCGGGCGCACCTCCGCCGCCGGACTGGCCGGTGGCACCCGACGTACCGGGCGCCCGCCTTCCGAGATGTCAGACTCCCGTCAGGTAGTAGCCAGGGCGAAACGGCATCCTCCTGGAGCCTCGACCGCGAGGCACCGCGCAGTCCCGCGCGTCCCATTCCTCGGTGAGAGCCTTCTGCGCTCCGAACCCGTGCACTGCACCCCGTCGACGTACCGCGAGGGCGAGGGCCCTCGCCCTCGTGTTCAGAACGGGTAGGCCTGCAGCACGTCGAGGGCCATCTCGAGCAGGGCGCCCACCTGCTCGGGGGTCTCGACGTGCAGGCCCTCCGCGCCGCCTCCGTAGATCGGGGAGCTCCGGGGCTTCTCGCCGGCGTGCTCACGCGCGTAGGGCACCGCGTCCGCGAGGTCCCGGGCGAAGGCCTCGACGACGCCGGGCTGGGTCTGCGGCCCGGTGACCGCCATGTGGATCGCGCGGGGATTCTGCTGCCCGTTGAACCGCCAGCCCCGCGTCTTCATGAAGTCGTTGACGTGGTAGATGTCGAAGGCGTCCGACCGGAAGGAGAGGCAGAAGGTCGGCTCCCCCATCAGGGTGAGCTCGGGGTGGCTCCGCACCGCGTCGATCATCGCGGCGGCGGTGTCGAAGATCGCCCGGGCCTTGTCCAGGTAGCCCTGGCGGCCGTGCGCGATCATCGACGCCCAGGTGGCAGCGATGAGGCCCCCCGAGCGGCTGCCGGGCAGGCCATAGGAGGCATAGGCGCCGCCCTGCCAGGACGGCGTGATGAAGTACTGGTAGCGGCGCCAGGAGGCGTCCCGGTACATCGCGACCGAGGTCCCCTTGAGCCCGTACCCGTACTTGTGGGTGTCCGCAGAGATGGACGTCACCCCGGGAAGGCGGAAGTCGAACACCGGGATCTCCAGCCCGAGTTGCTCGCCAAAGGGCAGGATGAATCCGCCGAGACAGCCGTCAACGTGCAGACCCAGGCCGTGCTGCACGGCGAGGTCCGACAGGTCCTCGATCGGGTCGATCGTGCCGTAGGGGTAGTTGCCCGCCGACCCGGCGAGCGCGATGGTCCGCTCGTCGATGTGGTCCGCCACGAAGTCCACGTCGACGCGGGTGTCGGCGCCGACGGGCGCCTTGACGAGCTCGATGCCGAGGAAGTGCGCCCCCTTGTCGAAGGCCGGGTGCGCGGTGACCGGGACGATCATCTTCGGCCGCTCGATCCCCTGCTCGGCCCGATACTTGTCGCGGTAGACGAGCATCGGGTCGATGATGCTCTCGGTACCGCCGAAGCTCACCGCGCCGCACGCCTTGTGTTTCGGGTCGTGCTCGCTCACCGCGGCGCCGTGCATCAGGTCCAGCGTCATCGCGAGGATCTCGGACTCGAAGCGGGTCATCGACGGGCACATGTCCCGCTGCAGCGCGTTGACGTGGGAGAAGCGCGCGCAGACCTCGTTCAGGAAGTCGTAGTGGGGGTGGCTGCCGCTGTACATCGTCCCCGAGCAGCGGCCGGACTCCCACATCGCGTCCTCCTCCCGCGCCATCTCGCGGACCTCGGCGAGGATCTCCTCGTGGGGGCGCCCTTGTTCGGGCAGCGTGCGCACGACGCCGTACCGGTCGGCGTAGGGGTACAGGCCGCGGATCAGGTCGGTGATCGGGTCGGACATGGGCTCACCGGGACAGGGGGTTGAGCGTGTGGAAGATCTTGCGATTCTTCCGGAAGGCTTGGACGAACTGCGCGAAGACGCCGTCGTAGAGGTCGGCGTACTGCGGCCGCGGCTCCACGATGGCCTGGACGGGCACGCGCTCGGCGAAGGCCTCCAGCGGCAGCAGGCCCGCGCGGTGGAAGCAGGTGAGCCCCACGCCGAGGCACGTGGAGTACCGGGGATGCGCGAGCCGGTGCACCGGGACCTGCAGCGCGTCGGCGATGATCTGGCTCCAGCGATCCGACACCGCGCCTCCGCCGTAGAACACCAGGTGGGACAGGCGGCGGCGGGCGAAGCTCTCCACCGCGTCGCGCAGCCAGCGGAAGTTGAGCGCGACCCCTTCGAGCACGGCCATCGCCATGTCGGCCCGGGTGGTCTCGAGGGACAGGTTCAGGAACCCGCCGCGCACCTGGGCGTCCTCGGCGGGGGTGAACGACCCGTTCAGCCACGGCAGGAACATCACCCCGTTGCTGCCCGGCTCCACATCCTCGATCGCGCGGTGGAGCGCTGCGAACCGGTCGTCCAGGGTGTGATCGGCGAAGCCGTCCGAGGGGAACACGATGTTCTCGAGGAAGTGCTCGACCGCGCGGCCGGCGATGCCGTTCTCGGCCATGACGAAGTAGGCGCCAGCGACCGGGCTCGGCATGCTCACGATGGAGTTCTTGATGTCGGTGCGCTTGAAGGGCACGTGGGTGGCCATCGCGCCCGTGGTCCCGATGACGAGGCCCGCGTGGGTGCCCGAGAACGCGTAGGCGACCATCCCGCCGGCCTGGCTGTCGTTGATCCCGGCGTAGACCTTCACGTCGGGGCCCAGCCCGAGGCGCGTCGCGACCGACGGCCGGACCACCCCGACCTGCTCGTCCACCCCGATCAGCTCGGGCAGCTTGTCCTTGTCGATCCCCGACCAGCGCAGCAGGGTGTCGGACCACCGGGTCGTACCGGCCTTGCGGTTGTCCGAGAGGAGCATCAGGAAGGCCGAGCACTGGTTGGAGGTGGTCCGCCCGCACAGGCGGGAGGTGACGAAGTCCATGGGCTCGAGGAAGGTGGCGGTGCGCTCGTAGACGTCGGGGTGGGCGAAGCGGACGAAGCGCATGTGCCCGAGGGAGTCGATCCCCGACGGCAGCGGCGGGATGCCGTGGATCTGCACCCAGCGCAGCTGCCGCCAGGGGCCGTCGTGTAGTGCCCGGGCCTCGGGATACCGGGCGCGCAGCGTCGCGAGGGCCCCGCGCTGGTCGAGCCACACGAGCATGTTCATGGTGGGACGCCCCTCCGCGTCCACCGGGATGATCGACGAGAACTGGCTGCACACGCCCACGCCGGCGACCACCCCGGCGTCGACCCCGGACAGCGCCTGCTCGCAGGCCTGGAGCACCGCACCCCACAGCGCTTCCGGATCCTGCTCGGCGCCGTGCTCGGGGAGGTGGATCGTGTGGATCGGCGCCCGGCCCGTCGAAGCGATCCGTCCGTCGTCGCGGACCACCGCGACCTTCACGCCGCTGGTGCCCACGTCGATTCCCAGCATCAGAGGTCGGGAGTCCGCCATGACCCGACTGTCTAACGCGGAGACGCCGCGGATCTCTCCGCCATCGCACGGGCTGACCCGGTGGGAGGCGTCGCTACCGCTCCTCGCACCGGCGGTGGCTGGCGGGATAGGTGCGGTACGGATCGCTGCTCACGGCCGGGCAGGCGGTGCGGATCGCATCCTTCAGGGCGGTGACCTGGTCGAAGTCCAGGGCCATGGGCGCAAAGACGATGGGGAAGGCGCCGGTGCCGTTCTGCACTTGGTCCATGTAGGCGGCGTACAGGCCCTCGGCGCGGCCCGTGGCCCAGATGGTGTCGAAGTTGGCCTCGAAGTCGCTCACGAGCTGCGGGTAGCGGTCCGCCGAGTAGATGGCGATGTTCTCCATCGTGTCGAGTTCGGCGTTGTTCGAGTAGTTGTAGCTGCCCGACGCCACCGTGCGTCCGTCGACGATCAGGTACTTGTCGTGCATCTGGTCGGCGTAGTGGTAGTCCCACCGGTAGGCGTAGAACTTGTAACGGACGTCGATGCCAGCCGCGACGAGGTCGTTGGCGAAGTACTCGCCGGCGTCGTCGCAGGCCTGCAGCTGGCCGTCGGTGGTCGCGGCGGTCCGGCAGTCCGCGTAGTCCTTCTGCTCGGTGCCGTGGTACCAGTCGCTCACGTACTCCTGGTCGTCGAGGTACACGCGGATGCGCACGCTCGGGTCCTGCGCGTGCTCGGCGACGAGCGCCTCGGCGATGGCGCGAGAGCGCATGTGGCCCGACGCGATCTCGATGGAGTCGGTGGCCGACCCGATGAGGGAGACGATCTCGTCCGACCCGGTGTAGCGGCCCGAGACCTTCGCGAAGGTCCAGCCGTAGCGCGCCGAGTCGTAGGTGCGGAAGTTGGCCGAGGTGAACACCGCGTCGCTGCCGTCGGAGGCGGCGATCACGTCGTCGGTGATGACCAGGCTGGCGGTGACCGGCGCGATGGACTCGTTCCAGACGACCGGGCGGGAGTGGTCCCACAGGGTGTCGAACTCGCGCTGGTAGAGCAGGGAGAGCCGCTCGTCGCCGTGGAGGACGACGGTGTTCTCGTCGAACTGGGTGGCGGCGCCGTAGGACCAGTTGCCGCTGCTGTTGATCAGGGTGGCGGAGCGCGCGGCGGCGGTGTCGTCCCGGGGGCCGTCGATCAGGGCGAACTTGTGGTGCATGATCTTGTTGACCCAGCGCACCTCGATGCCCATGTCCTCGAGCTGGGCGGAGCGGGTGCCCGCCGGGTCGAGCCGGTCGTCGGCGGCGCCGTCGAACAACAAGCGGATGGCGACGCCGCGGTCGAGGGCGCGCTGCAGGGCCGAGAGCACCTTGGTGTCGCTGAAGCTGTACATCGCGACGTCCAGCGAGGTCTGGGCGCTGTCGATGCGGTCGGCAGTGAGCGCGAGGTGGCTCTGGTCGTAGGCCTGGGGGGACATGAGCACGCTGGCGGTGGCGCCGCAGCGGGCCTCGCCGGCGGCGAGCAGCTCGTCCATCGAGGTCGGGCCGACCTGGGGCACAGCGTCGACGTCGTCGAGGCTGTCGAAGTGCTGGTCGTCGGCGGTGCCGGGCTGGCCGTCGGCGCCGTCACGGTAGCGGATGATCTCGTCGGCGGCGCGGCTGTAGACGCCGGCGTCCTTCAGGTCGTCCGCCGTGGTGGCCGGGTCGTCGAGCCAGGCCAGCAGGGCGGTCTCGCCACAGTCGCCGTCGGCGGCAGGGTCGGGATCGAGCTGCCCGGCGCAGACGCCGTCGCCGTAGGCCAGCAGCTCGTCCATGGCGACCGGGCCGACGTAGGGGACGTCGTCGAGGTCCTGCAGCGTGGTGAACACGAAGTCGTCGGCGGTGCCGGCGAGGCCGTCCTCGCCGTCGCGGGTGTCGGCGATGTGGATCGCCGCGCGGCTGTGGACGCCGATCGCCTTCAGCGCGTCCGCGTCGACGGTCGGGTCGTCGACCTCGTCGAGGACGGCCGTGGTGGTGCAGGGCGTGAACTGGTCGAGATCGTCGGCCCGATCGAAGCGACCGTCCGCGAGCCCGGAGGCGCCGCGACTAGCGACACAGCCCGCGAAGAGCAAGGGGAAAAGAACGACAGCCAGTCGACGTGACCACACGACAGCCTCCAGGGCACGGCTGAGGAAGTGCCGTAGGAAGCGCCACTATGAAGTCGCGAGGCGTGGTTCGGCGTCACGCACACGCGGGCTTTGACCGCCGTCTAGGGCGCTCGGATTTCCGTGTCAAGCGATGCGAACCTCCATCGGCGATGGAGGATCCGGGCGACCCCATCGGGGAGACGCCTCGTGTCGACGTGCGTTCGATGCGGTGACGACTCGTGACGTTCGGTGCCGATCAGGTGGCGGGGCCCCCGCTCCGTCATCGGACCGGTCAAGGTCTTCGCATCCCACCGAGGAGGAGGACCTGCCCGTGACCCGACCGCTCGCCGTTCTCGCCCTGCTCGCCACGCCCCTCGTCGCCCGTGCCCAGGCCGACGACGACCCCTGCAACTGCGATTCCGAGACCGTCAGCCGGCGCCTCGACCAGATGCCGGTGAAGGCGTCGGCGCTGGTGTACGCCAGCTACGGCCTCGACCTGACCCAGGGGGCCGGCGCGGCCAGCGCCTTCTCCCTCGATCGCGCCTACCTCACCCTGTGGGCCGATCTGGGCAAGCAGTGGGGCGCGCGGGTCACCCTCGACGTCGGCCGTGCCTCGGGCCCGATCGTGGCGCTCCCGGACGGGACGACGCTCGACGCGAAGGGCGACACCAAGCTGCGGGCCTTCCTGAAGTACGCGTTCTTCGAGTGGCGCCCCGCGGGGACCGGCCTAAAGCTGCGCGCCGGGTCGGTCGGCACGCCGCTGGTGCCCTGGGAGGACGGCATCTATGGCGATCGCTACATCACGCGCCAGTTCGCGGAGTCGAGCGTCGGGCACCACTCGGCCGACATCGGTGTGTCGCTGTCGGGCAAGGAGGCGAAGGGGCTGATCCGCTTCGAGGTGGGGGTGTTCAACGGCGAGGGCTACGGCGCCGCCGAGAACGACACCGGCTTTGGCAAGGCCGTCCAGGGCCGCCTGGCCATCGACCCGTTCGGACCGACCGCCAGAATGTCCCTTCCGATCTACGTCTTCGCGATGGAAGACGTCGCCAGCCGGGGGGAGGACTCGATCTTCACCTGGGCGGGTGGGGCCATCTTCAAGGGCAAGTACCTCACCGCCGGCGCGGAGTACGACGGCAAGTACACGGGCGAGGTGAAGGGCAGTGGGTTCACGACGACGGTGGAGCCGCGTCTGCCCAAGGTCGGCGGGCTGCTGGTGCGCTTCGATTACTTCGACCCCCACGCGAAGGCCACGGGTGACGCCACGTCGCACCTGATCGCCGGCGTCAGCCGCGACCTGTTCTCCCAGCAGATCCTGGACCCGCGCTTCACCCGCAAGATCAGCGCCGCGCTGACCTACGAGCGCACCTCGACCCAGGGCACGCCCGCGAGCGGCGCCGACCCGGGCGTCTTCGTCCACGTCCAGGCCGGGATCTAGCCCTGGTGGCCGCTCCGAGCCGCTCGAACCAACTCGTCACCTTCACGTCACCCGGGCGCCCCAGGGGCGTCGGGCGGCGTGGCTACCGTCTGAAACAAGGAGATCTCGCATGAACAGAGCCTGGCTCTTCGGGATGGCACTCACGGGCCTCGTCACGCTGCCCTCGTGCGGCGGCGAGCAGGCCGGGGCGCCGGCCGCCGAGACGGTGACCCTCGACGGGAGCGGGTCGACCTTCCAGAAGGCCTACGAGGAAGTCGCGATCGAGGCCTTCACCAAGGACCACCCGAACATCCGGATCAACTACGGTGGCGGCGGCTCGGGCAAGGGCCGCCAGGACCTCGCCGACCAGGTCGTCGACTTCGCCGGCTCCGACCAGCCCTACCCCCAGGCCGATCTCGCCGGGAACAAAGGCGGCCGGGTGCTGTACTTCCCGATCCTGCTCGGCGCGGTGACCGTGAGCTACCACGTCGACGGGGTCGACGATCTCCGGCTCTCCCCCGACATGATCGCGAAGATCTTCCAGCGGGGGATCGACACCTGGAACGACCCGGCCATCGCCGCCGACAACCCCGGCGTGATCCTGCCCGACATCCCGATCGTGGTCGCGCACCGAGCCGACGGCTCGGGCACCACGAACATCTTCACCAGCTTCCTGGTCGGGGCGGCCCCAGGCACCTGGGAGCTCGGATCGGGGGGGACGGTCGAGTGGCCTGCCGACACCCAGGCCGGCAACGGGAACGCCGGCGTCGCGCAGATCGTCGAGTCCACGAACGGCGCGATCGGCTACGTCGACCTGTCGGACGCCAAGGCCGCGGGCCTGGTGTGGGCAAGGGTCGAGAACGACGGCGGCAAGTACGTGATGCCCACCCCCGCGGCCGTGTCCGCGGCCGGTGACGGCATCGAGGTCGCGGACGACCTGACCTTCGCCGCGATGAACGCCAGGGGCGACGCCGCCTACCCGATCACCGGGCAGACCTGGGTGATCGTCTACGCGAAGCAGGCCGATCCGCAGAAGGCGGCCGCGCTGAAGTCCTGGGTGAAGTTCCTGATCGACGGCGGCCAGAAGCTGGCGCCCGAGGTCGACTTCGCTCCGCTCCCCGAGGGCCTGCAGGCCAAGGCGATCGCACAGCTCGCCGAGATCGAGGTTCGATGAAGGATCTCCGAGGACATCCCGCACGCGCCGACCAGGCGTTCCGACGGCTCGCCGTCGGGGCCGCGGGGATCGTGCTGGTCGTCCTCGCGCTCATCGCCGCCGTGATGACGGCCCGCGCGTGGCCCGTGCTCGACGCCATGGGGCTCGCGTTCTTCACCTCCACGCGGTGGTCACCGGTCGAGGGACTGTACGGGGCCCTGCCGTTCGTGTGGGGCACCCTGTACACGTCGGCCATCGCGCTCGTGCTCGCCGTGCCGGTGAGCCTCGGCGTCACGCTGTTCGTCACCGAGGTCGCTCCCGGGTGGCTGCGGCGTCCCCTGATCGGGTTCGTCGACCTGCTCGCGGTGATCCCGTCGGTCGTCTTCGGGCTGTGGGGCATCCTCGTGCTGGCGCCGCACATCGGACGCTCGTTCTTCACCGCCGGCCTGATCCTCGGGATCATGATCACGCCGATCATCACGTCGCTCTCGCGCGAGGTGATCGAGACCACGCCGCGCGCCCACAAGGAAGCGACCTACGCCCTCGGCGCCACCCGGTGGGAGATGATCCGCGGCGCCATCTGGCCGCACAGCAAGGGGGGCCTCGTCGGCGCGGTGATGCTCGGAATGGGCCGGGCCCTGGGCGAGACGATCGCCGCGGCGCTGGTCATCGGCTCGGCGTTGGGCCAGGTCACCCTCGACCCGTTCGTGGCGGGCAACACGATGGCCGCGGTCATCGCGAACCAGTGGGGCGAGGCCGGCGACCTCCAGAAGTCGGCCCTGATCGCGCTGGCGGTGCTGCTGTTCGCGATTACCATCGCCGTCAACCTCGCGGCGAACGCCATCGTCGAGCGGTCGATGGCGCGCAGCGAAGGTGTGCGATGACCCGATGGCCCGCCGGGCGGAGCCTGCCGGAGCCGGATCGGTTCCCCGACGGTCTCGACGGTCTGCGCGCGCGGCCGAGCTGGCGGGCGACCCAGGACACCCTGGCCACCCTGGTGCTCGGCGCGGCCGTCCTCGTGGTGGCCATCCCCCTCGCAGCCGTGCTGTGGTCGGTGGCCTCGCACGGCGCGCACGCCGCCTTTGCCGGGTTCCCGGACTTCTTCACCAAGGAGATCCCGGTCGTCTCCCGCCGGCCCGGCCCGGGGATGGGGCCGGCGATCCTCGGGACGCTGCTCGTCACCGGGGGTGCCACCGCCATCGCGGTGCCGCTCGGCGTCCTCGGCGCGATCTACCTGAACGAGTACGGCGGGTCCTCGCGGTTCGCGCGGCTGGTGCGGTTCACGGCGATGGTCATGACCGGCGTGCCGTCCATCGTCATGGGACTCTTCGTCTACCTGCTGTGGACGACCCGGTTCGGCTACTCGGCCTTCGGTGGCGCGCTCGCCCTCGCCTGCCTGATGCTGCCGGTGGTGATCGGCTCGACCGAGCACATGCTCCGCCTGGTCCCGAACCAGCTTCGCGAGGGGGCCTACGCCCTGGGCGCGACCCAGGCGCGCGTGATCCTGACCGTGGTGCTCCCCGCGGCGCTGCCGGGCATCGTCTCGGGCGCGCTGCTCGCCATCGCCCGTGCCGCCGGCGAGACGGCCCCCCTGCTGTTCGCGGTCGGCGCGGCCACCGCCTACAACCCGCACTTCTTCGACGAGGCGAACACCGCCCTGTCGGTCCAGATCTTCCAAAACGCCTGGTCGGTCTTCCCCGGAGCGCAGGAGCGCGCCTGGGGAGCCGCCCTGACACTCGTGATGCTCACTTTCACCTTCACCTTGTTCGCACGCCTGCTGGTGGCGCGACGGGTTGCAAGGCCGTGATCGCCCCACCCGAGGAGGATGCCATGGAGTCCGTGACCACCCAGACCGCTGGGACGAGCCCGCCGCCCGCCGTACACCTGCGCGCGCCGGGGGCGTACCGGTCCCTCGAGCCCTCGCCCGTCGTCTTCGACATCACCGACCTCGAGGTCTGGTACGGGCGGAACCGCGCGGTCCGCGGCGTGACCCTGCCGATCCACGCCCGCGAGATCACCGCGTTCATCGGCCCGTCGGGCTGCGGCAAGACCACGGTCCTGCGCTGCCTGAACCGGATGAACGACCTCGTCCCGAGCGCCCGCGTCCACGGGCACGTGACCTACCACGGCATCGACCTGTACGGCCCGCGGGTCTCGCCCACCGAGGTGCGGCGGCGCATCGGGATGGTGTTCCAGAAGGCGAACCCGTTCCCGAAGAGCATCTACGACAACGTCGCCTACGGGCCGCGGATCAACGGGGTACGGGACCGCGCCACCCTCGACGAGGTCGTCGAGCGGTCGCTGCGCTCCGCCGCCCTGTGGGACGAGGTGAAGGACCGGCTCCACCACTCGGCCCTCGGCATGTCGGGCGGCCAGCAGCAGCGGCTGTGCATCGCCCGGACGATCGCGGTCGAGCCCGAGGTGGTCCTGATGGACGAGCCGTGCAGCGCCCTCGACCCCATCGCCACCGCCCGGATCGAGGAGCTGATGCTCGAGCTGAAGCGCACCTACACGATTGTCGTCGTGACCCACAACATGCAGCAGGCCGCGCGGGTGAGCGACCGCACCGCGTTCTTCACCGCCGAGGTCGACCCGGAGACCGAGGGGCGCACCGGGGTGCTCGTCGAGTACGACCACACCGACCAGATCTTCTCGAACCCGCGCGAGGAGCAGACCGAGAGCTACATCACCGGCCGATTCGGCTGATCGGGGAGCCGGTCACTCCGCCGGTCGCTCCCCTGGCCTGGTACCGGTCTGGAACGGCGCGAGCGGTCAGAACCAGACGTCGCCCACGGTCCACCCACCTGCGGGACCGGGTGACGATCTGGTCCCTCAGCGAGTTCTGATCGCCGACCTGACGCCCCGATCCGGATAGGCTGCGCGGGGAGGCCCCCCCGATGACCGCGCCGCTGCTGCTCCTGCTCGCCGGGTGCAACCACTACGACCTGTTCCGGGTCGCCGGCTACCAGCAGGAGAGCTTCACCAACAACGCCGACATCGTCTTCGTCATCGACAACTCCGGGTCGATGTCCGAGGAGAACACCGCGCTGATCGACAACCTCGACGTGTTCATCCAGCAGCTGGCGGGCACTGGCGGCTCCAGCTCGTCCGACGGCCTGTCCGCGGCAGTCGACAACTACATCGAGGTCGCCTCCCGGAGCGCTCGGTTCATCAACTTCCACATCGGCGTCACCTCCACCGACGTCGAGAACCACTACGGCGCGCTCTTCGGCCCGACCCCGGTGATGCGCTTCGGCGACCCGAACGTCGTCGATGCGTTCACCTCCGCGGTCGACGACGCCGCGGTCCTCGGGGGCAGCGGCAACGAGGAGGGGCTCGAGGCAGTGTTCATGGCCCTGTGCCGCGCCGTCCCCGACCCGCCACGGCCCTGCTTCGACCCCATCGACCAGTTCACCGACGCCGACGTGCTGTCCAACGACGGTTTGATCCGCGAGCACAGCGCGGTGATCCCGGTGATCATCACCGACGAGGGCGACGTGTCCCGGCGCCGCGCCGACGCGGGCACCGGCGCCGACGGCACGCCCGACGAGTACGACGCCCTGTTCCAGCTCTTCGGCAAGCGGATGGGCTGGGCGGTGATCGGCCCCGAGCCCGGGGTGTGCGAGACCGGCGGGATCACCGTCCCCCAGTGGACCGTCGACCGCTACCGCTACTTCGTCGACCAGACCGACGGGATCTGGGTCCCGATCTCCACGGGCGAACCCGACTGCGGGGTCACCGACTTCGCCTCCGCGCTCCAGGAGATCGGCGACCTGATCAACCGCCTGCTCACGACCTTCCCGCTCCAGGCAGTGCCCGATCCGGCCACCCTGCGGGTCTACGTCGACGGCCACGCGGTCCCGGAGTCCACCGGCGACGGGCAGGGCGGGTTCACGAGCGGCTGGTCCTACGACCCGGACACCAACGCCGTCTCCTTTCACGGCGACGCCGTGCCCGGCTACGACGCCCGGGTGACCATCTACTACCTCCCCGTCAGCGGGGAGCCCCGCCAGCCGCCCTTCTGACCCGAGTCGCCCGCATGATCGCCGTGCTCGCCGCGCTGTTCGCCCTGCCGGTCGCCCGGGCCCAGGACCCGGTCGACGTGGGCGTGGTCACGGACTCGGAGCAGGCGGTGGTGCAGCCCATCCTGTACCCGAAGGCCGAGACCACCGAGGTCACCGCGACCGTGGGCCTGCTGCCCTTCGACGTGTACACCGTCGCGCCGACGGTGCAGCTCGGCGTGGTGCGTCACCTGGACGAGGCGCTCGCGGTCGGGGGCGTCCTCGGGGTGGGCTACGGGCTGAAGACCGCTGCCTACCGCCACCTGGAGACCGACTACGGCGTCGCACCCTACGCCTTTCGCTACCTGGGCTCGGTCCTCGGCGGCGTCACCTGGTCGCCGGTCTACGCCAAGGCGAACCTCGACGGCGCGCGGATCGTCCACTTCGACGCGTACCTGGCCGCCCGCGCGGGGGTGAGCCTGGAGCAGTCGGTGCTCCCCGGCGGCGGGATGCCGATCGCCCCCACCCTGTCCCCGGCCCTGGGCACCCGGATCTTCCTCGGACGAAACCTCGGGCTGCACGCGGAGCTCCGCGACGACTTCCTCCTCGAGCGGCGCGAGCTCACGCGCAGCCTGCGGCTGAAGCAGGACGCGATGGTGCTCCTCGGGATCTCGATCTTTTACCGGAGCACGACACCTTGAGGACGTGGCTCCTGCTGGCACTCCTCGCGGCGGGGCCCGCCCGCGCGGCCGACGCCGACACCGCGGCGCTGCAGCACGCCGCCGAGCTGATCGCGGCCGGCTCGGCGGGCGACGCGGGCAACGTGCTGCAGCCGATCCTCGCCGACCCGAAGCGGCTGGCGGCCCACCCCGAGGCGTGGGCGCGCCTCGGCGACCTGTGGGCGGCCCGCGACCTGCCCGAGGCGGCGGTGCTCGCGTGGGCGAAGGCCGCCGAGGCCGATCCGGTCGCCCTGGGCTCCTCCCTGGCACGAGCGGTCGCGATCGCTCCCGAGGTCGGCGACGAGGGGGCGCTGGAGCCGTGGCTCGTGCGCCTGCCCCCCGATCTCGCCGAGCCGACCCGCACCCGCGCCGCGATCCTCGGCGCCCGATCCCTGATCCGCAGCGGGCAGTTCGCCGGCGCGCTGGACCTGCTCGGGACCGTGCCGAAGCACCACCCCGACTTCGCCCGCGCCCAGGACCTGCGCGGGATCGCGCTCGCCAACGAGGGCGAGTACGCCGAGTCCCTCGCGGCGCTGCTCACCGCCGAGGCTGCGGCCAAGGATGCCCCGGTGGAGCTGCGCGCGCGGATCACCGCGAACCTCGGCCGCGCCTACTACGGCGGCGGCAACTACGTGCAGGCGATCCGGTACCTCGACGCGATCCCGCACCAGAGCGTCACCTGGCAGGACCACCTCGTGGAGCACGCCTGGGCGCGGTTCGCGATCGGCGACCACGGCGGGACGATCGCGGTCCTCCACACCCTGCAGACGCCGTACTTCGCCGACTGGTACACCGCCGAGGCCGACCTGCTGCGGCTCCAGGCGTACTTCCTGCTGTGCAAGCTCACCTCGGCGACGGACGCCGCCGATGCGTTCCTGGCCAAGTACACGCCGATCGCCGCGGCGCTGGACGCCTCGGTCCCGAAGCTCGATGGGTCCGGAGCCTGGGCCGATGCGGTCACCTTCTCCACCGGCGGCACCCCCACCCTGCCACCGGCGGTGCTGCACACGGTGGTGCACCAGGCGTGGTTCACCGACACGGTCATCGCCCTCGCCGCGATCGACGCCGAGACCGCCACCGCCGAGGCGGCCCCCGAGCCGTGGATGCGGCGCGCGGTGCCCCTGCTGCGGGCCCGGCGCACGGCACTCGTGACGGCCGGCGGCGAGCGGGTCCTCGGGCGCGCGAAGAAGGCCCGGACCGAGCTCGCGAGCCTCCTCCAGGACGTCCCGGTCGTGAAGCTCGACGTGCTCCAGCTCCAGACCGAGGTGTACAGCAAGGCCGCCGCCACCGGGAAGCTCGACTACGGCGACCGGATCGGGCGGCTCCGCAAGCTGCGAAAGACCCCGGGCACCCGGACCTGGCCGGTCGACGATCGGGAGGTCTGGGCCGACGAGCTCGGGTACTACCGGGTGGACATCCGAAGCGACTGCCCGCAGGAGCCGCCGCAGTGATCCTCCGCCTCCCCCGGGAGGGGGTCACGCGGCGAACGGGTTGCGGACGACGACGACGCCGTAGTCCCGTCCGTCGCCGAGGTCCTCGCCGAGCACCACGCCACACCCCTGCCTGCGGGCCGCGACCAGGATCGAGGCGTCCCAGAAGGAGGTCTGTTCTGCCCGGTGCAGAACTCCTGCAGCACCTGGGTGCTGATCACCACTTCCCGCGCTTCGGCGTGTCGACGCACCACCTCGCGGGCCCGCCGCTGCGTGTCCGGTGCGTCAGCGTCGTGCAGGTACACGAGGACGTTCGACGAGGATCTCTTCCAGCACCCGTGCCGCCGCAGCTCCCTCGCCGGCCCACGCCTCGAGGTACTCGCGCAGCAGCGCGTGGACGCTCGTGCCCTGCTCCAGCGCGCGGAGCCGCGCCCTGCGCAGCAGCTCTTCGTCGATGGCGATGGTGAGATTGGCCATGTCGTGCTCCACGGGATCCGTGTCGCACGGGCCGACGATCGAGAGGTCCGGGCCGACGAGGCGGGGTACTACCGGGGGGACGCCCGAAGCGACTGCCCGCAGGAGCCCACCCGGTGATCCATCGAACCACTCTGGACAACGGCCTCAGAGTCCTGGTCCATCCCTCCACCGCCGCGCCCCTGGCCGCGATCTACCTGTGGATCGACGCCGGGTCCTCCGACGAGTGCCCGGGCGAGCACGGCGCGGCCCACTTCCTCGAGCACATGGTGTTCAAGGGCACGCCGCGGCGCGGTGTCGGCGTGGCCGCGGCCGAGATCGAGAGCCTCGGCGGCGACCTGAACGCCTACACCTCCTGGGAGCAGACGGTGGTGCACGCCACCGTCGAGGCCAGCGCGTGGCGCCAGGCCCTCGACGTGGTGGTCGACATGGTGCGGAACTCCACCATCGATCCCGAGGAGTTCGGCCGCGAGAAGCAGGTCGTGATCGAGGAGATCCGCGGGTACCGCGACGACCCGGAGAGCGTGGTCTCCGACGAAGCCATCGCGCGACTCTACCCCGAGCACCCCTACGGCCGGCCGATCGTCGGCACGGTGCAGAGCCTGCAGGCGATGGGGATCGACGACCTGCGCGGGTTCCTGCACCGGTGCTACGAGCCACGCCGGATCCTGCTGAGCGTGGCCGGCGACGTGGACGCCGAGGAGGTGGTGCAGGCCACCCGGGAGCTGCTCGACGACTGGGCCCCCGGTGACGGGCGGTTCGCGATCCCCCCTCCGCCGGAGGCGCTCTCGGGCGCCCAACGGGTCGGCGACGACTTCGAGACCACCGCGGTGGAGATCGGCTGGCGCGCCCCGGCGCTCGGACACCCCGACGCGGCGGCCCTCGATGTCCTCGTCG
>Ga0114931_10001048_pt1 | contig 35002 bp, 31 predicted proteins | sample 2SBtaG_FD_89579 | JGI IMG/M metagenome (GOLD analysis project Ga0114931, IMG submission 89579) | Deep subsurface microbial communities from Kolumbo volcano to uncover new lineages of life (NeLLi) - 2SBTROV14_V59a metaG | ecosystem: Environmental > Aquatic > Marine > Volcanic | place: Kolumbo... | reverse complement strand
CTGTCAGCGTCCAGTCCGTAACGTCATTTTCACTGACGGGGGGATAGCGCGGGTCTTGAAAATCGCCCGCAATTGCGCCCCCCTCGGTGCTGATAATGGGGATATACCAGCCGAATTTGTCGAAAAAAATGTGTCCATACGCTTCAAATTTGCGGAAGCCGTTTGAATCTTCATCAATAGTTGTGCCGATGCGATATGTTTTTTTGATGCGCTCTTTCAGCCGGGCGGCATTGATGATTGCCACCTGATAATCGTTCAGCCCCCGTGCTTTGATTTCCGCGGCAGTGAGCGGCACACTGTGCTGATTCACCGGGTCGTCGGGATAGTCGAGTGGATGGTTGAGAAAATAATTGTGCAGCGGCAGCCACGCCCGGTCGAGCGTGTCGGTGCGCCCGCGTGCTTGCAAACCGTCCAAAAATTCCCGCAAGAATTTCATGTCCTCATAATCGCCGCCGGGGGCGAGGGTGGGTAAACCGGGGTATCCGCCCGATTGGGCGACTGTTTCCGCAGCCGGTATCCACAAATCGAGCATTCGGTCAACACTGATGGTTTCACCATCGCGCCAGCCACCCGGAAAACCGGCGATATTCGGCTCGTTATACAGTTCAAAATAATGCACGCCCAGTGCTTTCGCTTGCGGAACCAACTCGCCGAGATGTTGGTACGGGTCGTTGTATGGTTTGTACACCCGCAAAATCGGTTCGATACCGTTGGCGACCAGTTGCTCAATTAAATAATCGTGCTCCACTTTGGCGGTATCGCCCTGCATAATTTTTACCCATTTGATGTTCATCGTCTTTATTTCGGCGACGAAACGGTCAACTTGGTCGGTGGGTTGCCCCAAAATGGTGGGCACATAATGCACACCGCGTCCGTTGTCGTTGGGGGGGTGGGGATAGTTTGCCAGCGAATGCGCTGCCGGTGGGGTGACGGATGCGGCAGGTGTGTCGCCACCCGTGCCGCCGGTGGCGATGGCAGCTTGCGGCGCGAAATTGCGGGCGGATGGCGGTTGCCAGTTGTTGGCGGCTTTTTGGTCGTGGCGCGGTTCGCCTTTGCGGGGATAGCGTTTCAGCGCATCCACCACCGGCAGATGATTCCCCTTCCGGTCGTGATACCATGCATTCCCTTCCCATACCGTGCCGCCAAAATAATCGAGCGCTTTTTGGGCGATGAGCCATGTGTTCATTGCAAAATAATAATCGGGCGCATCATCCAGCATATATTGATAGGCTTCCAGCGTCCAATCCATCTGCGTTTGAGCATCCACGCAGGGATAGCGCGGGTCTTCGCAACTGCCCACCGTTGCGCCCCCTTCGGTGCTGATGAGCGGAATTTCAAAACCGAACAACTCGGTGAATTGGTCATGGTAGGCGATAAACTGCTTGAAGCCGGTCACATCGAGAGTGGGGTCATCGCCCACATAAAAGCCGCCCGGCTCGCGTTGGTTGGCGCGGGCTTGATTGATGGCAAAAACCTGATGCTCATCCAGCCCGTATTTGGCAATCTCTGCGGGTGTCAGTGCGCGCCCGGTCAAATTTACCGGGTCTTGCGGATAATCCGGCGGGTGGTTGATGAAATAGTTGTGCACCGCGCCCCAACTGCGATACAGCACGGGCGTGTTTCCCTGCGCTTTGATGGCACGCAAAAATCGCTGGAAGAAACTGTCTTCCCAGCCGGGCACATTTTTCCCCATCGGGAAGATGGACGGTAGCGAAGGGTAGCCGCCGTGTGCCTGAATTTCGCGGGCGGCAGGCGCCCAAATGCTCGCCAGATAGTCGGGGTTGGGGGTGGGGTTGTCGCACCAGCCGCCATCGCGCCCGGGGATGTCCGGCTCGTTGTACAGCTCAAAATAGACCAACCCCATTGGCACATAATGGTCAACCAGTTTCCCCAGCGAATCGAGGTTGAGTGGTTTGTTGCACGGCGTGTAAATCCGCATCACGGGCATGATATCGCGTGCCACCAATTGTTGCACCAGATAATCGTAATGTCGACCGTCGGTCTGGTCATTCAGAAATTTCACCCATTTGATGCCCATAGCATCAATTTCATTGACGAAATAATCGGTGGTGGCATTATCTTGCCCGTAAACATTGGTACTCCAATGGATGCCCAGCCCGTTATCGTTTTTGGGGCGAGGATATGCCGACAGTGGCAGCGGGCCATCGGCAAACGCGGGCATGGGCGCAACCAGTGTCAATATCAAAATGATGAAAAATCGTTTCAAGTCCAAAGTTTCAAGTCCAAGGTTTTAAGTTCAAAGTTACGTTTCACGCATCACGCATCACATTTGTTTGCCCTTCAATTGATACACAAATGCCAGCACTTCGGCGACAACGAGATAGAGTTCCGGCGGAATAATCTGCCCCACATCGAGTTGCGCCAGCAATACCACCAAATCGGGGTCGTGGCGAATGGGCACGCCGTTTTCTTCTGCCACGGCGATAATCCGCTCGGCGAGTTTGCCGCGCCCTTCCGCCGCGATTTTCGGCGCGGGCATAGTTTCGCTGTCGTATGTCAGGGCGACTGCCCGTTGCGGTTGGGGCTTCTGCGGGCGTTTCATATCAGATGCTCACATCAATCGCGGTTAATTTTTGCGGCGTACCGGTTTGCGCCGAAACGGCATCATCGGTTGTTTTTTCGGTTAACATTGCTGTCGACAGGGCTTCTACCCGGTAGCCGAGTGTGCTCAATCGCGTGCGCAGGTCGTCCAAATTTGCCGCTACCAGCGTGTTGGTTTCGGATTGCCCGGTCAACACACGCCCGCTGATTTGCCGTTTGAACACGGACAAATCAATGGCAATTTCACCGAGACTGGGCAAATCGAGCAACAGCGCCACGCGGGTGTTCTCTGGGTTCACCGACTTTTGTCCCGGCTGGCGGAAAATTTTCAACTGCGCGGTTGTCTGTGTGCCGTCGGGATGGTGCAGCGGCACGGGAAACAGGTAGTATTGCCCCGTTTCGGTGGCGAGCGTGTTCGCCAGATTTGAAAGTTGTACGGCGCCCAAATCTTGCGCCAAATTGTGCAACTGCTGCGAAAGTTGGTTCAGTGCACTGGCCTGCGCCGGCGGCAAATTTGCGTCTGCCAGCGCATTCGAGACGATGTGTGCCAACCGGTACAGCGGATTGTCGAGCGGCGTGTTGGCGGGCAGGGCCACCGAAGCCGTCGGCGCGGTGGTTGGTGCGGGTTGTGCGGCTGTTTGCCCCGAAGCGGTGGATGTCGGTGCGGCAGAGGCTTTTCCGGCTGTGGTTGTCGCCGGTGTGCCGGTGTTTGGTGCGGTGGTGGTTTGGGTCGAACCGTCGTCGGCGGCAACCGGCGGTTGGCCGGGGGCAGGCATGGCGGCTTTTGCGGTGATGACCACGGCGGGTTGTTTTGCCAGCGATGCTTCCGGCGGTGTGTTCAAATTAACCACCAGCGATTCCAGCCGCGCCGCGATTTCCGTCGGCGGTGTGTCGGGGGTGATGTGCCATTGGGCAATCTGTTCCAGCGTAGATTGCAGCACCTGCGTCAGTTGGGTCAACGCGGGGTTGTTTTGTGCCGCAGGCTGAACTTGGTTCAACACGGCGGTCAGCGTTTGTTGCAGGGTTGTCAGCCGGTTGGCGATGGGGGGCAGCCCGTTCAGCCATTCTTTTGCCAGCGAAACACTTTCTGCGCTTAACGGCAGCCGGTGTGCTTGCAAAAAGGCTACCGCGTTCAAATCGGCGGGGGTGGGGTTGGGCAACTGTACCCACGCTTGCCGCGCTGCCTGTAAATCTTGCGGATTGAGCGTGTGGGCATGTGTGAGTAGCGCTTCTGCCAACTGCACGTTCACCGCATCGGCGGGCATTCCCCACGAAGTGAGCATCTGCTGCGCATTTTGCGCCAGCGATTCGGGCATCGGTGCAGTGGTGGATGCGGTTGCAGTGGTGTTTGACCGGGCAGCGGTGTCCGAAACGATTTGCAGGGTGATTTGGTCGGGTTCTGCCTGCTGAACATTCAATAGCACCTGCTGACGCGGTTGCAGTGGCACCTCCGTTTTGGCAGAAATCAACTGTCCGGCGATGTTCAACAGCACCGTTTGGTCGGTAACCTGTTGCACCGTGGCGCGAATTAACTGCCCTTCCGCCACCGACATTGCCGCGGCAGATGTCGGCTGGATGGTGGGGGGGCGGAGCGTATTCAATAATGCGGCGGTTAATGAGTCAGAATAGCCCATAGTGAGTAATGAGTTGCGAACAGCGAGTTACAAATGATGAATCGAGGCGACCCGCCAAAGAATTGGGAGCCGCCCCGTGCATTGAATCTACATTGAAAATACAGTGTTACTACCGAATGAGATTGACCAGTTCTTGCAACATTTGGTCAGAGGCGGTGATGACGCGGCTGTTTGCCTGAAAACCGCGTTCGGCAGTAATCATACTAGTGAACTGTTGTGCCAAATCCACATTTGACATTTCCAGATAGCCGGACGAAACTTGCCCGCGCCCGTCTTGACCGGGCAGCCCGATTTGCGCTGAACCGGAGTTGGCAGACGGGGCGAACAGGCTTTGCCCTTTTTTCTGCAAGCCACCGGGGTTCAAAAACTTGGCGATGGCAATTTGCCCCAGACGGCGGGTCAACCCGTTGGAATACACCCCGTTCACCTCACCGAAGGTGCTCATGGTGAAAGTGGTTAGCGAGCCGGGCGGCAGTCCATCTTGATTGGAAACACTGATATCGCCATAACCAACCAACTGTGTCAAATTACTGAAATCAAGCGTCACATCGGCGGGGTCGGCGCCGGTGCTGAACGTGATGTGCGGCGTGGTGCCGGCGGCCGGAGTGCTCGACAAAAAGATGCCGTTGGCATCGTAGGTGACCGTGCCGCTGTTGTTGGAGATGCTGGTAATTTCACTGGAACCGGCATTCGGGTCAGACACCGACCAATCCCACGTGTTGGCAGATGATTTGGTCATCGACAGCATAATTTCGTGTTCTGTACCCAGCGAATCGTAAATGGTCATTCGGCTGGAAAGGGTATCACCGATGGCGGTGCTGGCGTCGATGTTACCTTGCAAATCCATTAAACTTGTGGCGCGGGCAACACGTTGCCCCAGCGGCACATTGATATTGCCGATGGGTTGGGTGGTGTCAATAACGCCGGTGTTCGGGTCGGCAGCCCAACCCTGAATTTTCAAACCGGTGGTCAAATGCAGTAACGAACCATCCAGCCCGACATCGAGGTTTCCGTCGCGGGCGTAAGCGAACCCGTCGCCGCTATTCAGCACAAAAAACCCGTCGCCCTGAATGGCGAGGTCGGTGAGCCGACCGGTGTCTTTCAAACTGCCCTGCGTGAAGAAGGTGTCAATACCGCCGAGTGCCATCCCCAAACTGATTTGAACGGGGTTCAACCCGCCCAAGCCGCCGCGCGGTGCGCTGCTGCCGCGGATGGTCTGGCTCAACAGTTCCTGAAATTGCACCCGAGCCGTTTTGTAACCGGTGGTGTTAACATTGGCGATGTTGCTGGAAATAACATCCATAAAGGTTTGATGGTTACGCAATGAAGCGATTGCCATCGAGAGTGAACGCATCATTTTTACATACCTCCTGAGTCTGGTGGCTTCCGGCTTCCTCATGGAGGTCCGGCCGGTAAACCTGGTTTCAACTATATTTTTAACTTAAAACAACACTATCAATATTGGTAAAAACGTCTTCTTTGCGGTTTTTGGCATCAACCGCCGTGATAACCACTCGATTTTTCACGCTGACAACCAGTGCCAAATCATCCATCAAAGTCAACGATTCGCGTGCCCCTTTTCCGGCGGCTTTTTCCACCGCGCGATCCAACCGAGCGGCTTCTTCGGTGCCAAACGGGATATTTCGCGATTGAATGCGCCGTTGAGCGTGCGCCGAAAGTTTTACGGTGGATGGTTGCGCCAGTTGAGTTTTCAGCAATTCGTCAAAAGCAGGGGCGTCGGCGGGATTGACGGCCGGCTGGCTGTGTCGATGCTGCGCTTGCTGAATTTGGCGGACGGCGGCGTTATTTGAAGTAAGGATGGCTTGCTGAATTTTATCTACCATGCCGCCGAACCTCCTTCCGGTGCATCTGTGCCCGTTACCGTGCGGATGGCTTCCATCGGCACTTGCTGGCCATTAACGGTGAGCGTTACTTTGTCATTGTTAATTTGCATTGCTTCTACCACCCCCGACACACTCTCGCCGGTGTCTAAATTGGCAGACACGGTTTTACCGATGAGCGCGCTGCCCTGTGTGACCATCTGGGCGGTAATCATCGAACTCATCGTTTTGTTTAACGCCATCAGCTCATTCAACGAGTTCAGTTGCGCCATTTGACTGATGAATTCGGTGTTGTCCATTGGTTTTAGCGGGTCTTGGTTTTTTAATTGTGCCAATAGCAACTGCAAAAAGGCGTCTTCACCCAGCCCTTCCATACCAGTGGCTTGTTGAACGGATGATTGTGCTTGTGCTTGTTGGACCGGACTGGCGTCGGTTACGCCATTTATCGACATAAGAACCTCCTTTCATTAAATTTGATAATCTATTCGTCCGGATGTATGCCGGTTACGGGGCATCGGACGTGTGGGCGAAATTTCATTCCCATCTTCCGGCACGGATGATACGGTGTGCCGGCCTGAATCTGCTTGCCAGTTGAAATTCTGGCGCTGTGGCGCCGAAAAAGCTGAAGCATCACTTCCAACCGAAACATCAAGCGCCCCGGTGCTCAAACCCTGTGCCGAAAAAGCCGCTTTCAACTCAGGCAGATGGTGCTGAATGAGCGATTGGGCTTTGCCGGTTTCGGTCAAAAGTTGAACTGTCACATCTCCGTTGTGCACGTGCATTTGAACCAACACTTGCCCCAACGATTCGGGGTGCAGGTGCAGGCGCACGGCTGTTTGCCCGTTCTGTTTCAGTACCGAAATTGTATCAACCAACTGGTGCAAGGCAGGAATGTTCGGCAAAGTGGGCGTGGCGGGTGCGTCAACTGCCGGCGGGGTTGATACCATCGGCGGGGCAGATGCCGGGGGTGCTGACGCTATCGGGGCATCTGCGGGCAAAGCTGCCATCTTCTCGCTGCCGGCCGGCTGTGGCTGCGCGACGGTTTCAGTCGCGGGAAATGTGGTTGTTGCCGGTTGTGGTGTTGGTTGGGTGTTTTGCGCCACATTCAATGTTTTTTCAAACGATACCGCCGGGTTGACAGCGGGTTTTCCTGCTGTCGGCACGGTAGATTCGGGTGCCGCGATGGTTGGCGCTGCGGGTGTTGCTTTTCCGGCGTGTGTCAAAGTCGGCTGCGCGGTTGTTTGCGGCTGCGCCTGATTTTCGGCGGTGGTAGCTGCATCTGTCAGTTGAACCGGCACTGTTTTCGGCTGGGATGTTTCCGCAATGAGTGTGGCAGCCGCAACGGTGTCGGCGGTGGTTTCGGCGGGTTGTTGCGGCGAAGCGGCATTCATCTGCAATTGCGATAACATAGCGAGAAGCGCCGGATTTTGTGCAAGTTCGGCACGCTCGGTCATCTTCTCCGGTAACTGTTGCAGCGGTTCGCCTTCGATATCACCGAACGCAGAGGCATCTTTTGCCGATTGAGTAAATGCTTGCACCATCTGCTCGGCGGTCAGTGAACCGGTCAGGGCGTCGCCCGCCAGCGATTGCATCGCGGCCATCATATCAGTTAACGAAACGGATGCTCCCGTTCCGTCAGACGCTTCTCCGGAGGAGTCCGGCGTCGGTTTGTTTGATGTGCCGCTGGGGGCTAACAGCCCGAAAAGCATCGCCAGCCAATCTCCCGGTGGAGCGGTTGTTTGCGCTGCTTCTGCCTGCCCATCGCCGCCGATGCTTCCTGCAAAAGATTGCAGCAGGGTCAAAAACAGCCCGTCGGCATCGGTGGAAGCCGGTGGTGAGCCGGATTGCGCTGCAAAATTCATCGGCGCTAACGAACTGAGCAATGCTTCAACGTTTATGCCATCCATTATTTTCACCTCCTTTCGTTTTAGAATATGCAATATCCGCCCATACAAGCCGGATTTACTGACTGTACTCTATCACAAATGCACGCACCTTTCAGTAAAGAGCGTGTGAAGGATACGTAAAGTTACGGTAAATAATTTAATGGGTCTCCGGGAAATTAGGGGGTCTGTCGTTGCGAGCGCAGCGAAGCAATCTCAAATGACGCCCACGGGGATTGCTTTGGCACAAAAAACGCGCCTCGCAATGACATAATTTCCAAACCCCCTGAATTCCGAACGAGCCATGATGGTTTTTGCTAAAAAAATTATCGGATGTCATTCCCGCGAAAGCGGAAATCAACAGATTTTTTATCGATTCTGGATAATTTCCTTCGAAAATTTCCGGAATGACGAAAACTCCAAACAGTGGTTAATTTAACGGCTTTCGCGAATGACGTTTTTCAGCAGGGAGATTTTCATGCCGGCGAGTTGCGACAATGCTTGAAAGCGAACGGTGGTTTCGGCGAGTTGGGTCATCTCCAAATCGATGTCAACGCTGTTGCCATCATTTCGCATAGAGTTGTTTTGCTGGGTTATGGTGATACCCTTTGGCTCGAATGGGGCGGTGTGCCCAAGGTGACGGGCGTTGGTGGTTTGCAGCGGCAATCCGCCTTCGCTGCCACCGTTTCGGATGGCGGCTTGCAGTTGGTCTTCAAATTGAACGCGCTCGGCTTTATAGCCGGGGGTGTCAACGTTTGCCACGTTGTTGGCAATGGCTTTTTGCCGCACGGAAAGCCCGTCAAGCGCGTATGACAGAATTTTCAATGTTGGGTCATTTACAATACCGGTCATAATACCTCCGTTTTTATGCAGTCCATTCCCGCTGCTGATATTGTTGCCGCAAGTTGAGCACACGGGGAATATAAGCTTGGGTTTCCTGATAAGGCGGCAAGCCCGCCCAGCGATCGACGGCGCCGGGACCGGCGTTGTATGCTGCCAGCGCCAGCGACACATCGCCGTGATAGCGGTCAAGCATCGTCCGCAGATATTTTGCCCCGCCTTCGATATTTTCTATCGGGTTGAAAACATTGGTTACGCCCAAGGCGTTGGCAGTGGCATCGGTCAGTTGCATAATGCCTTTTGCGCCGGCTCGCGAAATTGCATCGGGTGAAAAGTTCGATTCAGCGTGCGCCACGGCTTTCAACAGTGCCGGGTCAAGGTCATATCGGTTGGCAATCTCGGTGAAGATTTGGTCGAATGCGGAAGCGTGTGCGGTAAAATTGCCGCCGGCATAACCGGTGGAATGGTTGCCGGTAAGGGTGTTTTTCAGTTTGGATAAAACACTTTCATACAGCGTGCGCTGCAATTGCGTCATAATCGAATCAAGCATGGCTGTATCCTTCTCGGGCGTAGCGGGTTGTGACCAAATCATCCACCACCCGTGACTCACGGCGGTTCAGTGCGATTCTTTCGCGGGCGACATGGTGGTCTTTCAGTTTTTCCAGCGTTTTTTGCTCTTGCATCATTTTTACCAGCTCTTCTCGTTTGGCTTCAACTTGCCGAGCGGCTTCTGCCACCCGAAGTTTTTGCCGCGCGACGTGATTGTGCAAAAAATGCAGATACTTTTGATGCAGTTCGATGGTTTGGCAATTGAGTGTGCTATTTTCTTGTTGCCGTTGCAGCGAAACTGTGTGCTCTTGCACCATCGCTTCTAAATGGGCTAGCGCTTCTTCTTCGTTTTTCTGGGCGGCACGCAATTCGGCAAATTCAGTTTCCAAATTGTCTACCATACTGGTTTTATAATTCAGCACAGATTGCAATCGAAACGAATTTTGTTTGCTCATGCGTTAATCCTTTCCGCAGCGAGTTGCCGCTGGGCATTGGCAATTGCTTTTAATCTTTCCAGTGTTTCAAAATAGGCGGTCGGGTCATTCGCTTTTTGACGCAGGAATTGCAAAATTTCCGGCATCAGCGCGATGGCTTGGTCAATTGCCGGGTTAGAACCTTCGACATATGCGCCAATGTTGATTAGGTCGGCGGCTTTGTCGTATGTTGCCATCAAATCACGGATTTGGCTGGCGGCGGCGCGATGCGGTTCATCGGTGATGGCGGGCATTACCCGGCTGACACTTTCCAGCACATCAATAGCCGGGTAATGGTTTTGGGCAGCCAAATCTCTGGACAGCACGATGTGCCCATCCAAAATGGAGCGCACGGCATCGGTAATGGGTTCGGTCAAATCGTCACTTTCAACCAGCACGGTATAAAAACCGGTGATGGTTCCCCGTTCGCCGGTGCCGGTGCGTTCCAACAGTTTCGGCAGCAGGGCGAACACAGATGGCGTGTATCCTTTCATGGCGGGCGGTTCGCCAATGGCTAGCCCAATTTCGCGCTGTGCCATCGCAAAGCGGGTGACAGAATCCATCATAAATGTGACATCTGCGCCTTGGTCGCGGAAATATTCGGCGATGGCAGTAGCCACCCATGCCCCTTTCAATCGCACCAGCGCCGGTTGGTCGCTGGTAGAAACAATCACCACCGACCGTTCCAGCCCGGCATGGGTTAAATCGCGCTCGATGAATTCCTGTACTTCTCGCCCATGCTCACCGATAAGCGCAATTACGCTGATATCGGCTTTGGCGTTGCGGGCAATCATGCCCATCAGCGTACTTTTGCCCACACCACTACCGGCAAAAATACCGATGCGTTGTCCTTTGCCCACCGTCAAAAAACCATCGATGGCGCGCACGCCGGTTTCCAGCGGATGGGCAATCGGCATTCGCCCCAATGGCGGCGGTGCAGACCCCGCTGCCGGATATGCCGCCGAAGCACGGATGGGGCCCTTCCCGTCGATGGGCTGCCCCAACCCGTTTAATACCCGCCCCAGCAGCGCATCACCCACCGGAACGGTAAAGAGCGAGCCACTGTCGCGGATAGTGTTTCCGGGGCCGATGCCACGCATTTCTCCCAATGGCATCAACAGCGTGCGGTTGTCTCGAAAGCCCATCACTTCGGCGGGTGTTTCAGTTTTGCCGTCATCAGACACGATATAACACAACTGTCCGATTTGCGCGTGTAATCCCCGCGCTTCAATGGTCAGTCCGATAACCTGCGTGACCCGTCCGCTGCGAATGAAAGGTGGCACTTCGGCGATAGCGTTATGATAGGCTTGAAAAGTAGTTTCTAAATCCATAAAAATTTTGTGACCGAACCCAATGGAACTTTTGCGAAAGTCCGAAATTATGCGGGGAAATCCAAAAAAATATCAGCGATGCCATTCCCGCAAAAGCGAAAATCCACCGGTTTTCCCCGAAAGTGCAATAATTTCAACCGGTTCATGGTTAAATTCGGGCGCACGCCACCCGATACATTTTTAGATTATCACAGTTTGCGGGCGATTTCAGTAAAGTTGGCGTGAAAACGGCGTAAAGGAATGGTAAATTATTTATTGACCAGATTATTTCAATGTGTTAAACTGACCGTGTGGAAGTTTAATTTGTAACGATTAGCCACAAATTGAGTTGAAAATGCCATCCACACCCCGTTTAACTGATGAAGAGCAATTAGAACTACTGGAAGCAGAACGTGAACAACGGCTATTTGCCGAAACGCTGACCGATGTTACGCTGGCGCTTACGTCTCAAATGGAACCGACGGCAGTGCTGAATGAAATTCTGCGGCAGGCACGGCGGCTTGTTCCATATCGAACGGCGCATATCGTTTTGCTGGAAGGAAACGATTTGCGTATTGCTTGCTGGCAAGGTTACGAAACTTTCGGCAGCGAACAAGCGATTGCCCATTTGGTGCAACCCCTCACCGAATTTCCGCTTGATGCCGAGGTTGTCCGCTCTAAAACCCCGCTGCTCATCGGCGATACCCGCAACGAACCGCGCTGGGTGGTACAGGATAAAACCAGTTGGGTGCGCTCTCACGTTGTTTATCCCATTACGCTGGGGAATACGGTGCTGGGGTTGTTGCGGTTGGACGGGGACACGCCGGATGCGTTTTCCGAAAAAACCATCACCTATCTGCACCCGCTGATGAATGCCGCCGCCATTGCGCTTGAAAACGCACGCCTCTTTTCGCAGGCACAGCAAGAAATTGCCGAACGCACCGAAATTGAAGAGCAGTTAAAAGAAAATGTTCAACAGTTGGAAATGGCTTTCGAGCAAACCAAAGTTTACGCCGCCGAACTGCGCGGAGAGGTGCTGGAACGCAAAAAAGCCGAAGCGAAAATTCGCCAGCGCAACCGCGAACTGACACTGTTGAACCGCATCATTTCTACCACCGCTCGCGGATTGAGAGAAGAAGCCATTCTTGATATTGTTTGCCGCGAAATGGCACTGGCATTCGATACATCCGATGCGTTCTCATGCCTGTTCCGAGAAAATGGAAAAACCGCACAGGTTGTAGCTGTCTGTTTGGCAAATGACCGCCCGCCGCTTTCCGAACTCACCTTTCCTATTCGCGAGCATGTTGCTTTACGTTTGCTGATTGACAGCAAAGCGCCGGTCATCAGCAATAACACCGCCACCGATGCCCGTTTCAGCACCGAGCCGCTCATCACCGAGCGGGGTATCCGGGCGATGATGCTCATTCCACTGATGATAGATGAAGAAGCCGTCGGCTGTTTGTCGCTGTGGCATAATGAACCGCGAACTTTTTCGGCGGCAGAGATGGATTTGGCTTGGCGCGTGATGGAACAGGTTTCTATGGCAATTGCCCGCGCTCGTCTGGATGAACAGCGTCGCCAGCTCAGCGCTGCCATCGAACAATCTACCGAAAGTGTTGTCATCGCCGATGCGGATGGCAAAATTGTGTACACCAACCCCGCATTCAAACAAATAACCGGGTACTCCATTGATGATGTGACGGGACAATCGTTGATAGACCTGCTTCGTAGCGACAAACATCGCGCCGTGCTGTTTGATGAAATTTGGGGTACGCTGCGCGCCGGAAATAGCTGGCAAGGACGGCTTACGGTTCCCAAAAAAGACGGTACAACTTTTACCGGCGACACGGCAATTATGCCCATCCGCAACAAGCGCGGCGATATTGTCAATTACGTCAGCAGTCAACGCGATGTAACCCGTGAACTACAATTGGAAACGCAATACTATCAAGCCGAAAAGATGCACGCCATCGGCAGGTTGACCAGCGGCATTGCCCACGATTTCAACAATTTATTGACAGCTATCAATGGCTTTGCCGAAGTGCTGCAAGCGCAAATTCCCGAAGATGACACCCGCCGCGAATTTGCCGACCGCATCCGTTATACCGGACAGCGTGCTTCGGATTTGGTTGACCGGTTATTGTCATTCAGCCGCAAGCAAGAAAGTAACCCGCAAGTGGTCGATTTGAACACAGTCATTTCCGATATCAGCAAAATGCTCGACCCTATTTTGGGCAGCCACATCGCTTTGAAAATACAGTTTTCCGGTAATTTGTGGCGAGTAAAAATAGACCCGACCCAGCTGGAACAGATTGTGGTCAATTTGGCGGTGAATGCCCGTGATGCGATGCCCGAAGGGGGCAAACTGGAAATCACCACCCGAAACGTGAAGTTGGATGGTCACCGTGCCGGTACTGCTTTTGGCAAAGCGGGTGAATTTGTGCTGCTCAGTGTGTCGGATACGGGCACGGGGATGCCCGATGAAGTGAAAGCGCACATTTTTGAGCCGTTTTTTACCACGAAAGAAAAGGGTAAAGGCAGCGGGCTGGGGCTGGCAACTATTTTCAGTATTGTGCAGCAACAAAACGGATTCATCGAAGTGGATAGCGAACCGGGCGCAGGCACGACTTTCAGAATTTATTTGCCCCGCACGACAGAAGAAGTAACCCCACAGCGGCGAAAAGTAACAGCAGACGAATTGCCGCGCGGGTCGGAAACGGTGCTGGTGGTTGAAGATGAGCCGGCTGTGCGCAATTTGGCTGTGCGATTGCTGGCACGCTATGGCTATACCGTGCTGGAAGCCACAGATGGCGAAGCAGCATTAACTGCGGTCGAAGAATATCACGATGAAATTCATTTGTTGATTTCGGATATGATAATGCCCGAAATGGGCGGGCAAGAGCTGGCTGACCGGCTGCGAATGCGTTTTCCGATGTTGAGGGTACTGTTGATGTCCGGAAAAGCCGCAAAAGGGCGCAATTTGGCATCAGCCGATAACAGTATGAATTTCATCCGCAAACCGTTTTCGGCGTTTGAATTGGTGCGCCGCGTGCGAGCGGTTCTGGATGATGCTCCGGTTATTCAGTAGCTGTGGCTAATGCCGATTCCACCTGCGCCAATTTGGTTTGCAGTCGTGCATCAATCGTCCCCCCTTCCACATCAACCATACATCCCCCCCGGCTGATACGGTTATCGGCAATCAACTCCCACGGCTCATCCGGTTGTTGCAAGTGCGATACCGCCTCCCAGTGTGGCTGCAAAATTTTATAATCTTCGGGATGAACCCGCACGTGGCAGCTGCCTTGAATGTTGGCACTGTCAATCACTTCGGCAACAATTTCAGTGATAATCTCCGGTGAAACAGTCAGCGAATGGGTGAGGATTTTTTTGGCAATAGCCAGCCCCAACTCACCCAGATGTGCTTCTGCATCTTTCAACAGGTTGTTTTGAGCCTCTACCGCCGATTGCGCCACCTTTTTTATGCTGGCAATGATTTCAGCCGCTTCTTTTTCGGCGGCTTGTTTGCCGTCTGCATACCCCGATTGCAGCCCCTCTTGCCGGGCTTGCCGGCGAATTTGCGCGGCTTCTTCCTCTGCACGGGCGATGATGGACTGTACTTCGGCTTTTGCTTCATCAATGATGCGTGCCGCTTCTGCTTGCGGGTCGAGGGGCGGCGTTGCGGTAGATTGCGCGTTGCCATCCATTGCCGAGGCAGTATCGGCAGCAGACGGGCTATTGCCGGTGGTAACGGGTTGCGGGTCGAACCGCACGGATTTGAGAATTTTCCCCATAGTGATACCCGCTTACATCACAATATCGTCGCCGCCGCGCGCCACCACAATTTCTTCGGCGGCTTCAAGTTGGCGAATAACATTGACGATGCGCTGTTGTGCTTCTTCCACATTGCGCAACCGAACCGGCCCGCTGATGGCCAAATCTTCTTGCAGCAACTGTGCGGCACGTTTTGACATGTTGCGGAAGATGAGATTGCGAACTTCTTCGCTGGCTCCTTTGAGCGCCAAAATGAGGTCTTTGCTGTCCACATCGCGCAAAATTCGCTGGATGCTGCGGTCGTCGAGCGTGACAATATTTTCGAACACGAACATCTTCTGCCGCACTTCTTCTGCCACCTGCGGTTGCGATTCATCCAGCGCATCCATAATGACCTTTTCGGTAGAGCGGTCTACCTGATGCAGAATGTTGACCAGCACTTGCACACCACCCGCAGCAGAGTAATCTTGCGTGAGGAAGGTGGAAAGTTTGGTTTTTACACCGCTTTCAACATTTTTGATGACATCCGGCGAAACGCGGTCCATCGCCGCGATGCGGCTGGCAACTTCGCCCTGCAGCTTTTCTTCTAAACTGGCGAGCACACTGGCTGCCATAGATGGCTTCAGGTGCGAGACGACCAGCGCGATAGTCTGCGGATGTTCGTTTTTGATGGAATTTGCCAATTGAGCCGGGTCGGCATCCTTCAAAAAGTCGAAAGGGGCTCCCTGCGACCGCACCCGCACGCGATCTAAAAATTCTTGTGCTTTTTGATTGCCCATCGCCCGAGCCAGCATATCTCTGGCGTATTCCGAACCACCGCTGGCTACCCCTTCGGATACGAATGACATATTGTATGTTTCTTGGATGACGGTTTCTTTTACTTTGGCGGGAACCGTGCCCATTTGTAAAATTTCGTATGTTAGCGTCTCAATCTCATCTTCGCTGAAATGTTTTAGAATGTGAGATGCGGCTTCGGTTCCCAGGGTGATGAGCAGTGCTGCTGCCCGTTGTGTACCGGTGAGTGCCAATTCGTCCGTTGCCATTGCGTTAATCCTCTGCTAGCCAGAATTGAATGATTTGTGCCAGTGTTTCGGGGCGGTTTTTGGCGACCAGCTGCAACTGTCGCAGCATCTGTGCTTTGGCAGCCGCTTCTTTTTCGGATTCGCCAAATTCCGGTGGCCCGATTTGCCCCAATCCGTCGTAATTTTCTAAATTTGCTGCATCGATGGAGTTCAGCAAATTGGTACGTGCATCGGGCAAAGACCCGGCTGAGCCTTCGCCGTCGGGCAACACTTCAACCCGTTGCAGGGTCAGCGTGCGCTGCATACCGCGTGCGACGAAGAACACCGCGCCCAAAGCCACCACCACAATTCCCCAGCGAGCCAACAGCAGATAGAAATCGCGCTGTTGAGCGGCCTTCATTGCCTCTTCTTGCTGGATGAAGTATTCGCGGTCGAAAGGAATGCTGTTGACGGTCAGCACATCGCCGCGAGCTGTGTCTATACCTGCGGCGGCAATGGTTGCCTGCTGGATGGCGCTGATGACGGTGGTGTCGGTGATGTTGTTGACCAGCACCGATACCGACAGCCGTTTGATTTGCCCGGTGGCAGATTGTACCACCGATGTGGAGCGCGATACTTCAAAATTGGTGGTGATGTCTGTGTGCTGATAGTTGCTGCCGGTTGTGCCGGTGACGGTTGTTTGATAGGATGGGGCGGCATCGGGAATGTTGCTGGATGTGCCCGGCACGCCGCCGGTTGTGCCATTGGCAGCGCTGGATGATTCGGTGATTTGTCGCGAACTGCGCACCACGCTGCCTTCTTCGGCGGGAAGATATTTTTCGCTTTCGGTATGAACCTGGTCCCAATTCATATCGGCAGCCACACGAACCACCGCTTGGTCGGGCCCCAACACATTTTCCAACATCGATTTGATGCGGTATTCCAGCGTTTTTTCCACTTGACGCTGGGTATCAATTTGTGAACTGCTCAGTGCAACGGCATCAGAAAAACCGGAATCGCCGCTACCGTCTGACAGCACGTTGCCGTTCATATCAATGATAGTGATGTTTTCGGGGGTTAAGCCTTCTACCGCGCTGGAAACCAAGTGGCTCACGGCGGTAACCTGCTCTTTCGACAGTTGTTGACCGGGGTCAATATCAACCATAATGGAGGCGGTGGTTGGCTGCTGGTCTTCGCTGAACAGGGTTTCTTGCGGAATGACGATGTGTACCCGTGCCGCACGCACCACATTTAAACTGCTGATGGTGCGCGCCAGTTCACCTTCCAGCGCGCGCTGATAGTTTACCTGCTGGGTAAAGTCGGTCATGCCCAGGTTGGTGGTGTCAAACAATTCAAATCCGACCGTGCCTTTGCCGGGTAAACCCTGGCTTGCCAGCGCCAAACGGACTTCGTGCACTTGTGCCGATGGCACACGGATGGTGGCGCCGCCGCTATTTTCGGAAACCTGATACGGTATTTTTTGCTCTTTCAGGTATTCCACAATTGCCGCGCCGTCTTTGGCATCAACATCGGTAAACGCCGCAACATAATCGGGGGTTTGTGCCCACGCCACAAAAAAGATGATGGCGGTTAACGCGGCGGTGATGATGGCACCCAGCCCGATTTTTTGGGCGGTGTTCATCTTGTTCCACGTGGCGGCAAGTGCTTCTTGTTGAAAAGGGATGAGAGACTGGCTCATACGCTCTCCATTGGTTGCCTAAACAAGCAATTTGTCATTAAACCTGCATCCGCATAATTTCTTGGTAGGCATCAACGAGTTTGTTGCGGGTTTGCAGCGCAAGCTGAAAGGCGATATCCGCTTCTTGCATCGAGAGCATCACCTGATGCAAATCGACATCTTCGCCGGCGGCAAGTTTGGCGATGGCACTATTGGCTGCGCCCTCTTTTTCTGCCAGCCCGTTGATGGCGTTGCCCAACAGTTCGCCAAAATCTTGGGTAATTGCGCCGGCGCCGTTAGTTGCTTTTGATTTTTGTGCCTGTGTGATGGTGGTAATCGGATTAATGGGTGTAATTCCTGTGGACATTCGTCTCCCCTTGTTTGCGAAAATTATTTATTGCCCAGTTCGATGGCTTTCAGTGCCATACTTTTCAGTGCGTTAAAAACCGTGACATTCGCTTCGTACGAGCGTGATGCCGATAACATGTCGGTCATTTCGGTGACGACATTCACGTTGGGGTAGGTGACAAACCCATCCTCATCCGCATCGGGGTGGCTGGGGTCGTACACTTTATTGCCCGGTGAATCGTCTGCGACAATTTGCGAAACTTCCACGCCTTGCCCCGGTGCTTCCAACTCGCGTTTGCGAGACGCCACCGCCAAATGCGACGCGAAACTTTGCGGGTTATCTTTGGCAACAAAAACCACCTGTTGGCGGCGATATGGCCCGCCGTTGGCGGTGCGCGTTGTCTCGGCGTTGGCAATGTTGTTAGAGATGACATCCATGCGCAACCGTTGTGCTGTCAATGCCGATGCGGTTGTTTTGAACGAGCCGAATATACCACTCATGCTGTTCCTCCTGCCATTGCTTTTAGTGCTTGTGCCAACGGGGTGGGGCCATCATCTTTAAACAGAGCGTGTTCGTTCCACGCCGGGTCGTGCCCGTTGGCGATAATCCAATAAGTGTAGGCGAAATTATATGGTTCGCGGTGGAGCATATATTTGTATGCGCCTGTGACCATATTGATTTGCTTTTCGGTAGAGACCAGCGGGCTGATGTGCGTGCCGCCTTCTGTACCGATGATGGGCACCTGCCGTCCCAATGTCTGTTGGATGATGTTGTTGTATTGTTTGAAGCGTAAAAAACCGTCCGGATCGCTGAGCGGGCGGGGGCCGGTGTAATTGTGCATCGCCAGCCAGCCTTTATCCAAAAGATGCAATTTGCCCGAAGCTTTCAATGCCTGCAGTGCCTGTTGCAAAAATTCGCGGTCGTCCATTTCGCCCTGAGGGCTTAACGCACCGAAACCGGGCAACCCGCCCCCGGCAATAACTTTCTCGGCGACATCACTCCACAATTTCACATATTGTTTAACATCGGCGGGCTTGCCGCCCGTTTCAACCCGCAGGTTTGGTTCATTATAAATTTGAAAGTAATGCACACCCATATCGGTGTAATGTTTGACCATACTTTCTATATCGCCGGAAATGGGCACAATCCCAGATGAGTAAATCCGCATAACCGGTTCGATGCCTGCCGCGGCGAGCTTTTTCACCAGATAATCATTCGCCCCGATATTCGCCCCGTCATTCAGAAATACCACCCATTTCATCCCCATATCCACCGCTTCTTTTACATATTTATCCACCACTTCCTTCGATTGGCTGAGTGTGGGTATCCAGTGGATGCCGCGTCCGTTGTCGCCGGGGGGATGGGGATAGTCTGTCAGTGCCATCGGTTGCGAAGGCAGGCCAACTGTCGGTGCCGTAGCCGCTGCTTTTTGCACTGAAAATGTCGCGGCGGGTGCGTGCGTCGGTGGCAGGCTAAGAACGGGTGCGGCAGCATTGGCGGCTATCATTTGCGATTGTGTAAACGGAAAACGCATCCGCGGGGCATTGGTTGTCGCCAGAAAACTCAAACTGCTCCACCGACTGACCGGCGGCATAGTCATCGAACGCGGTTGCTGTGCCTGTGCCAACGCCTGCGCAAAACTGCTATCACCCGGCGATGCTGTACTCGCCGCGGACGGTCGGAGCGCAATTTTTTGTGAATGTGGCGTGGTTGTTACTTTCATCTCGCTTGCCTCTAGCAGATTCTTGCAAACCGAACTGCATACCTCTAGCCGAGTGTACATTCAAAAATATAACACGGGTGCAAAGGTGTGTCAGTAAAAAAGGCGTGAAGTATAAGTAATTTTTGCGTAAAGATGACTAAAATCCCCTAAAGTTCTTCGGCAAATATCCGATAATCAACTGATGACCCCCACTATTTACGCAAACTTTATGTCCTTTTCACGCCTATTTTACTGACAGCGTTCGCAAGGAATGATATAGTGACGATTGGAAATATGCCACGCATATCGGCTGTATTTTCGATTGGAGCACATATGATTCGTGTGACACGGTTGAACAACAGTGAATTTTGGATTAACCCCGATTTAATCCAATTTATAGAAGAAACCCCCGACACAGTCATTTCGTTGACCACCGGCGTGAAAGTTGTGGTGCTCGAACCGGCAGAGGAAATTGTCCGAGCCATCATCGAGTTTCGGCAGCAAGCGTCTGCCAAGCTGCCGACGGTTGTAGAAAGAGACGCAGGAGAGGAATAGCAAATGGATATTGCAACGATTTTAGGTTTTGCAATTGCTTATGGCGCATACTTTGCTTCTATGTTCATGAACGGCGATAACCCCGCGAACCTCGTCAACATCCCATCGTTGGTGATGGTTATTGGTGGCGGTTTTGGGGTTGTTATTTTGGCGCATCCGCTAAAACTGGTCATGTCAATCCCTGCGCTGATAATGAAAACCTTTAAAGGTGTGGCCGCCGACCCCAAAGCCGAAATTGACCGGTTTGTGGAATTGGCCGACCAAGCTCGCCGTGAGGGGTTGCTGTCACTGGAAGAGCAAATCGGCAATATCGATAACGATTTTGTCAAAAAAGGGATTATGCTGGTGGTTGACGGTGTTGACCCCGCTGTTGTGCGCGATATTATGGAAATTGACAACGAACTGATGTCGCGACGGCACAAAGACGGCGCTGCGGTCATTGACATGCTCGGCTCTGTCAGCCCGGCGATGGGCATGCTCGGTACAGTCACCGGTCTGGTCGGCGTGCTGGGTAACTTAGCCGATGCGTCTTCGCTGGGGCCGTCGGTGGCGGTGGCGTTTTTGACAACGCTTTACGGCGTTATTTTGTCAAACTTTCTCTATGCGCCGCTGGCTAACAAACTCAAACAGAATGACCGGGATGAAATGGTCGCCCGCGAAGTGATTGTGGAAGGTATTTTGGCCATTCAAGCCGGTGAAAACCCGCGTATCGTCCGCGAAAAGCTGGAATCGTTCTTGCCGCCAAAATTGCGCGGTGGCGATGAGAATGCGGAATAGCAGGAGTATCTATCGTGGCGAAGAAAAAAAAGTGCGAAGATTGCCCGGTATCAGAAGCGTGGATTACCAGTTGGGCTGATATGATGTCGCTGCTGCTGGTGTTCTTTATGGTGCTTTATGCTATGGCGAACACCGACCTGAAAAATTTTGCCGAAGTGGCCGCATCACTGCGGGCGGCATTCAACAGCATCGGCACAGCACAAACATCCATCATTGGCACCAGCCATGGTGGCGCAACTTCGCCCAGTACCACCACTTCTGCACCTCTTTTCTTCCAAACCTTGCCGCCACGCCAGCGCGATTTTAACCGTGTCAGCACCGAATTGGCGGTGTTGGCGCAACAATTGGATGTCGGTGGCGAAATTGATGTGAATTTGACGCTGGAAGGGATGATTATCAGTTTATCGAATGAACTTGCTTTCAAACCCGGCAGCACCGAACTTCGCCCCGAAGCTATGGTGGTGCTCGACCAAGTTGCCGACTTTCTGCGCAATTCCGACAACAAAATTCGGGTAGAGGGGAACACCGATGATATTCCACCCAACGACCCGCTATATCCCACCAACTGGGATTTGTCGGTGGCGAGAGCGGTGTCCATCGTGCGCTATCTTTCCGAAGAAGATGGCATTGCCCCCAACCGGCTTACTGCTGCCGGCAATGGCGAGTTCAACCCGCTGGTTCCCAACACCAACCCGAAAAATAGGGCGAAAAACCGTCGCGCCGATTTGGTCATCATTTATCCCAACGGTACAAAACGCTTCTCGCTGTCTGTGCCCGGCATCGAACTACCGTCGCTGCCCGGCGCAGAGCCGGAAACACCCACCGAAACGCAACCTTCGCCCACGGGTGAACCGGTTCAACCTGAAAATAAGCAGTAGAATCACTGAAACTGCGTGAAAGGATGTAATCAATGGGCAAAATCAAAGGACTCTTAAATCTCAAAATTATCATTCCTGTGGTGCTTTTGGTACTGCTGCTGGGTGGATTGGGTTACGTGTTACTGGCGCCCGACACCATGTGGAAACCATTCTACGTCCGCGTTGACTATACCGACCCTACGCCCACCCCCGAACCGACCCCCACCCCGGAAATGGGCATACCGTTGGCGGGTGTCACCCCTCAACCCGGCATGATGGGGCCCGGCGGAGTGCCGCTGGCAAGTTTTATGCGCCCCGGCGAACCACTGCAAGGCATCATGTACAATCTTGATACCAAAGTGGTCAACTTGGCAGAACCCGGCGGACTGCGCTATTTGCAAACCACCGTTGTGCTGGAATTCTGGCCCAGCATTCCCAACTATTTCGAGATGCTGCCCGAAGAAAAAACTGTCGCAGAGGATGAATTTAAAGCGAAAATTGATGAACTCCGCCCCAAAATTGACGATGCGGTGATGACGGTTCTATCGAGCAAAACGTATGACGACGTGTCATCGGTGGCGGGAAAAGAAACGCTGAAAAAGGAAATCATCGATTCTGTGAATAAGTTGTTTGGCTATGATGCTGTGATGAACGTCTATTTTACCGACTTTTTAGTACAGTAATGTATATCAATGTGTCACCGAGAGGCTGTGCCTAAATGTCGCAAGAAAAAACACTCTCGCAAAAAGAAATAGATGCGCTGTTGGCTATTTTGCCCAGCGACGGGACGCCTCTGCCCAATGCCGAACCCGACCAGTTTATCGGTAACGCCAAAGCGTATGATTTTCGCTCGCCGGATAAATTTTCGAAAGAACAGGTTCGCACACTGCAGATGATCCACGAAAATTTTGCCCGGCGGCTCACGTCATCACTGTCGGCATTTTTGCGCTCAACGGTTTCAATTTCGCTGGTGCATGTTGAGCAGGGTAGTTTTGTCGACTTTTTGCAAAATATTCCGTCACCATCGCCGACCACTGTTTTCCGGTTTGACCCATTGCCCGGTCGGGTGATGCTTGCGTTCGATACCGATACGGCTGCCATTGCCATTGACCGGTTGATGGGGGGAATGGGCATGCCCATCGGCGATGACCATGAAATCACCGATATTGACCAAAAATTGCTGGAAAATGTGGTGGAATATGTTGCGGATGGTATAGAAGAGGCTTGGTCAAACGTTATCAAAATCTCTGTAAAAACGGTAGAAACAACATTAAACCCCGAATTTGCGCAGGTGGCGTTGCCTTCGGATGCGGCGGTGTTCATCGGTTTTGAAGTCCGCATCCGTGAGTTGACCGGCATGATGAGCATCTGTATTCCGTATTCGGTACTCAAACCGATTGTGTCGGAATTAAGCCCGCATACATGGGTTGCCGGTGAAGCACGTGAATCCGGCATTTACCGCGATAAACTCGAAGCGCACATTCGCCGTACCGAAGTGGATGTTCGCACATTGTTGGGCGAAGCCGATGTGAATTTTGAAGAAATTTTGCAGTTACAAACCGGCGATGTGCTGGTTTTAGACACCCACGTGCAACGGGCGCTGCCGGTGATGGTCGGCGAAGATAAGCGTTTCAACGGGCAACCGGGCACAATTGGGTACCAACTGGCAGTGCAAATTGTGGATGTCTTGGAGGTAAAAAACAGTGGATGATCTCTCGATTAGTCCGGAAGAATTGAACAATATTATTGGCGGCGACGAGCAGAAAGATGAACCCCAATCGGGTGGGGGAGATAGCCCGTTGAGCCAAGATGACATCAATCGGTTGTTGGCAGAGCAAGGCGGCAGCGATGCCCCTGCCCCCGTAACGCCGGGAATTTCGCCCGATGAGTTGAGCAAAATTACCGGTGCGACACCGCTTTCACCGGGGGGCGCGGCATCATCTGTGCAACCGATGGCGACACCGCAACCGGCAACCGCTGCATCCGGGTCTACCGCTCGCCCGGCGCAGTTTGCCCCCCTGCAACCATCTCAACCGGCGGCCAACGGCGGCGGCAATTTAGACATGCTGCTCGGCGTCAATTTAAAGGTTACAGTCGAATTGGGACGCACTCGAATGAGCATTGAAGAAATTTTGCAACTGGGGCCCGGTTCGGTTATCGAATTGGAAAAACTTGCCGGTGAGCCGGTAGATGTGCTCATTAACGACCGTCTCATCGCCCGCGGTGAAGTGGTTGTGATTGATGACCGCTTTGGGGTGCGCATCACAGATGTTGTGCCGCCCGCCCAGCGGGTGCATTCGATGCATTAGAGAGAAACGATGAAAAACTTTTCTGCATTTTTGCCCAAAAACAACAACAAATTTAACGGGTTGTGGGTGGTGGTGCTTATCGCTTTGGGGGCGATGGTCTTTTTGGGGCAAGGTGTGCTATCGCCGCCGCCTGCCCCCGCACCGACCGCCACAACTGCGCCGCAAGCCACGCCCGCGCCCACCGCATTCCTGCCCGATTATGATTCAACGGCTGACCCGGCACTTGCCGCAGCAGAAACCGACACTCGCCCGTTTTGGCAAATTGCGCTTGATATGGGCGTAAAATTATTGCTGGTTATTGGGCTGGTGTATGCCACGCTGATGGGATTGCGCTGGCTGCAAAAATTTAAAAATCCGATGGGGAACGGTGGCGCAACCATCCAAGTGCTGGAAACCGTCGGGCTTGCCCCCGGACGCTCATTACATTTGGTAGTTGTGGGCGAAAAAACACTGCTATTGGGTTCCACAGAGCAGAATATCGCCATGCTTTCCGAGCTGGCAGATGCGCACATCTCGTTGCCGGAAGAGGCATTCGCCCCGGAAGCCCCATCGGCATTTGAGCAGGAATTGTCTCAAGTTGAAACGGTATTGCCCGATGAGCCGATGGCCGTTCCTGCATGGCAGGCTACTATGGACCGCTTGCACCACGATGTTCAATCAATGCGTCAAGTGGTGGGAGGTTATCAAGATGACCTCGCGTAAAAAACAGTTAATTGTTTTCGGATTGTTTGCCATATTGGCACTGGTTACAACCGGTTGTGCATCGCAAAATGCTATCGCCGTGCCATCGGTTGAATTTGGCGGGCAAATTGGCACAACTTCTGACCCGCAGGTTGTTGGTACCGAATTGCAAATTTTACTTTTGCTGACGGTTCTCAGTTTGGCGCCGGCACTGCTGATAATGGTGACAGCGTTTACCCGTATTGTCATCGTGTTATCGTTTGTGCGAAGCGCGTTGGCACTGCCCCAAATTCCGCCAAATCAGGTGCTCATCGGTTTGTCACTGTTTTTGACATTTTTTGTGATGGCGCCCACTTGGGACAAAGTTAATCACGATGCGCTGCAACCATATTTGAACAATCAAATTGACCAGCAAACGGCATACGAGCGCGGCATCGCTCCGGTGCGCGAATTTCTGTTCAACCAAACCCGCGAACGCGATTTGGCACTTTTTGTTAAAATGGCAAAGTTGCCGCGCCCCGAAAATCAGGATGACATTCCAACGTATGTGCTGGTTCCCGCATTTGTCATCAGCGAGCTGAAAACTGCATTTCAAATGGGGGTGCTGATATTTATTCCGTTTTTGGTGCTGGATATGGTCATTGCTAGTGCCCTTATGTCAATGGGGATGATGATGTTGCCGCCGTCACTGGTTTCGATGCCCTTTAAATTGCTGTTGTTTGTCATGGTGGATGGTTGGCATTTGGTCGTGCGTTCGCTTATCACCAGTTTTGGTTCATAAAAAGGGGATAGACATGACAGAAGGATTTTTGATGACGCTGGGGCACGATGCGCTCATTTTGGCCATGCTGGTTGGTGCGCTGATGCTGGGTATCAGTTTGCTCATCGGGCTGGCGGTGAGCCTCTTTCAGGCGATGACCCAGATTAACGAGATGACACTCACGTTTGTGCCAAATTATCGGATTTGGACTGGTTTTGCTGGTTTTAGGTCCGTGGATGCTGCAACAGATGATGCGTTTTACGGTTCAACTTTTCAATTTGATACCGACGATGGTACGCTAAATGCGCTCGGCAGTTGCGTAACATTAATGTATCAACCGTGTCATTTCAATAAATTGGGGTACGACATTGTAGGAGCACGCTGCAGCGTACCCCTACCGGACGGTCACAAGGGTTACCCCTGCATTTTGAGAAGGTACTATCAACCCAAGTCATACAACAACCGAATTTCCGCTTCGATTTGCGCGCGCAGCTGCGGAAACGGATATTCAGCAGTGATGTTGAGCGCTTGCTGGTAATCTTCCAAAGCCGCAGAAGAATCGCCCTGATAGAAATGCAATCGCCCCATTTTGTAGTAGATGGTGGCTTGCTGTTCAGGGTCGTTTTTTATTAAATTCCACGCGGTTTGATAGCAGATGGCGGCTTGGTTGAAGTGGCTGGTGAAGGTACCGGCATCACCCAGCGATTCAGCGAGATTTTTGTAAATTTCGGGGTTCGGTTTGGGGATTTCAATCAACACATCCCACGCCATTTGCAGATGATGATATGCCACGTCAAAATCGAACTTTTCCAGTGCGTGCCGGCCGGCGAGCCAATTGTAGGCAATCATTTTTTCGTCTTGCCCGCGTGTGGCGTAATCGTGCGCCAATGTTTCAAGGTTTTGGGTGGCGGTGCGCGTTTCGTCCGCAGTCAAATCGGCGATGAGTTCGTGTAGTTCGCGACGTGTTTTTCGCAGGATGCTGTTATAGGTCACTTCTCGGACGACGGCTTGTGCAAAGGTAAAGATACGTCCGTTTTCGGTGGTGTCTGTTTGGCGGATGAGGCCTTGTTGCGAAAGGTTGTCCAGCGATTTGGACAGCATTTCGATAGGGGTGATTTCCTTCAGTAATTTTTCGCTGAATGTCATTCCGATAACTGATGCGTGCTGTAAAACCCGCCGGTCGGTGGGGGTCAGCGTGTCGAGTTTTGCCAAAACCAGCCCTTCGATGCTATGGGGGACTTCGATTTGGTCGACGGTGCGGGTCAGTTCCCACCGGCCGCTACTGCGGATGAGTTGCCCGGATTGCACCAGTTCGCGGGTAACTTCCAGCAGGTAGAACGGGTTGCCTTCCGATTCTTTGGCAAGGCGGGTGATGAGTGTGGCGGGTACACCTTCGCCGGGCAGGACGTGCCCAATCATTTCACGCCGTTCCGCTTGGCTGAGCGGGGCAAGATTGATGATGTTGTTGATTTTCACGTTGTTCAGCGGGATGTCGAAACGCGGGCGTGAGATGGCCAATATCATCAACTGAAAACTGCCGGATTGGGTACTGACCATTTGGCTGGCGGTTAAAACCCGGTTTAACCATTCGATGACTTGCTCATCGCCCCATTGCAGGTCGTCAATGATTATCAGTGTGGGGCGGCGCGAAGCCTGTTTGAAGAATAAATCGACTGCGGCATCGATGGCGGCTATCCGCAGATAGGTTAGGTTTTGTTGTGCTTCGGGGTCGTTTGTATTCAGTTGATTGCTGTACCACCCCAGCAGATACCCCATCAGCGGAATGAATTTGTTGCTGGTGATACCCAATGCTGAAATGCGGTCTTCGATTTTTCGCCGCCGGATGACTTCGGTATCGTTTGCAACCAAGCCGAAATACTTTTCGGTAATCTGTGCCAGCGGGTGGTACGATTCGTGGCTGCTGGATGTATTTTGCGCTGTCAAAATTAGTGGGTGTTTGCTGTGCGCGTAAGTGCCCAAACTATTGACAAATTCTTGGGATAGGCGTGTTTTTCCCAAACCTGCTTCGCCTTTGAGCAGAACTATTTGCGGGTAGCCTGCTCCCGCTCGCGACCAGTGGGCGTGCAGTAAATCGAACTCTTGCTGTCGTCCGATGAACGGTACGGTGTTGGCAACTTCTTCGCGGGCTTTGCGCAGGGCTTCTTTTTCTCGCAGCGGGGAATAAATGGGAATATAGCCGCTTTTACCTTTTACCTCGATGGCTTCCAAAACTTCATATTCGAATAAATCGCTGGTGCGGTGATAAACCGCATCCGAGACGATGATTTGGCCGCCGTTGGCGTAATCTTCCAACCGTGCCGCCAAATTTACGGCATCGCCGATGACGGTCAGTGTGGCGTGCCCTTCGGGGCCCAAGCCACCCCACACCACCGAGCCGGTGTTGATGCCGATGTTGATATCGCAAATGCGTCCGACTTTGCGGCGCATAAATCCGGCAAGGCCGGTCATCGCCTGTTGCATCGCCAGGGCGGCGCGCACTGCTCGCGCAGGATCATCTTCGTGGGCTTTGGGTGCGCCAAAGAGTACCATCATCTCATCGCCGATGGTTTTATCCAAATAGCCGCCTTCTTTTTCACATTCCTGCATCAACCGGGTGAAAACCGTGTTGAGCATATCAATCACATCTTCGGGGTCCGCTTTTTCGCTGGCAGCGGTGAAAGAGCCCAAATCGGAGAACAGGATGGTCACTTGCCGCCGTTCGCCCACCCACTGGTCGGCGATAGCCACTTGGGCATTCTCGGCGAAAAGTGCTTTGCCGCACTGGGGACAATATTTTGCGTTAACGGGTAATGTCGCTTGGCAAGCCGGGCAATGGGTGGGTGACATCATTGGTGCAAAATTGCCTCCACGGTGGTGGTTTTATCGCGCGCCAAATCAATTTCAATGGGCACTATCCGGTCGTGACTGGGGTTGTACAGCAAACGGATTAACGGACGTTCGGGGTGTTTTTTGTTGGCGTGGACCACCACACCCCGATAGCCGACATACCGCCCTGTACGAACCACCACACTGATGCCGGTTGGTAAAATGGGCACAAGTTTCAGGAATATATCTACGATTTCGGCGTTGAGAAACGTGCCGCGCAGTTGGCGGATGGTTTTGATGACCTGCGTTGGGGTGAGCGCCGGTTGTCCCGGACGCTCGGTGCTGAGCGTGTCGTACACATCTGCAATGGCGGCAATCTCTGCCAGCAACTGGATGTTCTGCCGGTCAAAACGGGGACGCTCGATGGTATTTGTGCCGTACAGCCGTCGCGGGTAGCCGCGCCCATCCTGCCGCTCGTGGTGTTCCAGTGCAATATGGTTGGCAATCACCGCATCGGGGTTGTGACCGCGGAGCAGTTCATAACCGAAGCGAGGGTGTTCGCGTAACCGCAGGTAAACGGCTTGTGTCAGCACCTGCGCATCATCTACCGAGCTGGAAAGGACTTTTGAGTCTACAAAAATTTTGCCGATGTCGTGTAATAAAGTGCCGATGCCCAGCCGCCGCAAGTCTATCGGCGGCAGATGGAGACGCTTGCCAATCATCAGTGCCACAACCGTGGTATCGATGGAGTGCCCCAGAATAACATCGCTGTGACTGCGAATTTGACCAATGCCTGCCAGTGTATCGACACCGGCAAGCTCGTCCAAAATGACGGTCACCCGGCTTTCCAGCTTTTCAAATCCGCCGTGGTTTTGTAATGCATTGGTGATATTGCTGTCTTTCAGTCCGGCGACAACAGTTTCGGTAGGAGCGGTGTTAAAGTCGGCTGTGGTGTGGCGCAAAAAATCGTACAGCCGCGCCAGTGCCGATTGAGTCGCGCGGCGGGTATCATCTGACAGCATATCTTCGACGACCACATCGTCGGTGTCGCCATCGCTGATGAAAATGCTGGCAAATCCGCGCTGGCGGATTTTTTCGATGTAGTCCGGGGTAAGGGTGACCCCCTGCCGAAGCAATACACTGCCGCGCGGATCAATTACTGGTTTTGCCAGAACCATCCCTGGTTCCAAAGCGTCAATGGGGAGCCGGAGCATAGTATCCTCGGTAAAAAAGTAGATAAGGCCGATGGTCTTTCATGTTCTTTTCGGCACATTTTATGCTAACTTTAGTGTTCTTTACGCCATTTTTACCTTGTCTTCACACGAAGTTTACTGACGCATTTACGGGGGTATGTTATAAATATAAAGGCTAAAGTCGGACGCAATATGACAGTTTTTCGGGTTCGACGAATGTATCTTTCGATTGCATTTAACAGTAATAGTAACGGTATCTGCCGTGAAAGCAAAATTATTGCAACGGTTTTATGACACTTTCACCCGATTATCTGATAACACTGTTTTTAATGTTTGTCCGCATTTTGGCGATGTTTATGACTGCCCCCATTTTTAGCAGTAAAAACATCCCAAACATTGCCAAAATTGGGTTTTCGGGCATTTTGGCGATGATACTGCTGCCGTTTGACGGCGTCGCGCCCGCGCCGACCCAATTGGGACCTTTTGTGCTCAGCATTGCGCAAGAGGTATTGCTGGGGGCACTGCTGGGGTTTGCCAGCAATCTGGTCTTTGTGGCAGTCAGTATGGGGGCGGGGATGATGGGGCTGCAAGTGGGTTTTCGTGCGGCAAGTTTGTTCAACCCGGTTTTTAACGCATCCAGCGCCGCGCTCGACCAGTTTTACTCGTTTTTGGTAGCTGCGCTCTTTTTGGCAATTGACGGCCATCACTGGTTGATTTTGGCGCTGTCTCGCACATTCAAGACTGTGCCGGTCGGTACTTTCGCCTTCACCGCCATCACCGTCGACCGGTTGGTTGCGCTCACATCGCAAGCGTTTGTGGCTGCCGTGCAAATTGCCTTGCCGGTGGTCGGTGTTCTGTTGCTGGCAGATGTGGGCTTGGGTTTAATTGCGCGGGCAGTGCCGCAGGTGCAAATTTTCTTTTTGAGCCTGCCGCTGAAAATCGGATTGGGGTTGTTAATGCTGGCGCTTACCCTGTCTGTTACACTGCCGATGATAAAAGATTATTTATCGACTGTGATTGGAAATTTAATGGTATTGGGATTGCAGTAGCATCCTTCGGAGAGAATTTGGGCGATGGCCGGTGAAAAAACTGAAGCCCCGACCCCGCGACGGCGGCAAGAGGCACGCAAAAAAGGGCAAGTCGCAAAAAGCATGGAAGTGAGTACCGCACTGGCACTGCTGGGGAGTTTTTGGGTGCTCAAGGCGATGGGCGGTTATTCCGGCGAAACCTATATGGCAGTGATGAAACGGAGTTTTACCAGTTTAGGCACGGTCGATTTGACCCCAAATACCGTTTACACGGGCGGGTTGGCGCTTATGATGGCAATGGCGCAAATGTTGGCGCCATTGGTTGCGGCGGTGCTGGTTATCGGGGTGGTGGCAAATGTGGGGCAAGTGGGACTTCTCATGTCGCCGGAAGCCCTCAAACCCGACCCCAACCGCATTAACCCCATCAGCGGCGCAAAACGGCTTTTTTCTCTGCGCGGCGTTGTCGATTTGTTCAAATCGTTGGTGAAAATCTTCATCGTCGGCATGGTGGTTTACGGCTCGCTAAAAGATAATATTGCCGTATTGCTGGCTGCACCGCGCGTCAGCGTTGGGGCGACGGTGGGTGCACTGCTGACTATCGCTATGAATGCCGGCATTCGGGTGGGGGTGGTGATGCTGGTTATCGCCGCGGCAGACTATCTTTATCAACGATATGAATTTGAAAAAAGCCTGAAAATGTCCAAACAAGAAATTCAGGAAGAAATGAAGCGGTATGAAAATCCGCAACTGAAAGCCCGCATTCGTTCTCGGCAACGGCAATTGGCGATGAATCGGATGATGGCGGCAGTACCCAAAGCGGATGTGGTCATCACCAACCCGACCCATTTTGCGGTGGCGTTGCAGTATGACCGCGCGAAAATGAATGCGCCGCAGGTGGTTGCCAAAGGACAGCAATTGGTTGCACAACGCATCAAAGAAAAAGCAAAAGAAAACAACGTGCCATTGGTAGAAAACAAACCGCTGGCGCGCAGCTTGTTCAAATCGGTGGAAATCGGGCAAGAAATACCCGGTAATTTATATGCCGCCGTCGCCGAAGTGCTGGCGTTTGTGTACCGTTTGAAACAAACGGTGCATGCATGGTAACGATGGGAGTGTAACGCATGACAGTCAATGCCGAAGTGAAATCAACCGGCTTCAACTGGCGAAAACTTTTGGGTAATAGCGATGTAGTGCTGGCGGTTGCCGTCATAGCCATCGTGGCGATGATGGTCATTCCCGTGCCCCCGGCGATGCTCGACGTACTGCTGGCACTCAATATTTCGGTGGCAGTCACTATTGTGCTTGTATCGCTGTACATCAAAGAGCCACTGGAATTTTCCGTTTTCCCGTCGTTGCTGCTCATTTTAACACTGTACCGCCTCAGTTTGAACATTTCTTCAACCCGGTTAATTTTGCTGTATGCCAACGCCGGAAAAGTTATCACCGCATTCGGTAACTTTGTGGTTGGCGGAAATTACATCGTCGGGATTGTAGTTTTCCTGATTTTGATGGTCATTCAATTCATCGTTATCACCAACGGCGCGGGGCGCGTCGCAGAAGTGTCGGCACGGTTTACGTTGGATGCGATGCCCGGTAAACAGATGAGCATTGATGCCGACCTGAATGCCGGGCTCATCACCGAAGACCAGGCACGTCAGCGCCGAAAAATTATCGAAAACGAAGCAGACTTTTACGGCGCGATGGATGGTGCGAGTAAATTTGTCAAAGGCGATGCCATATCCGGGATTGTGATTGTGTTGGTCAATATCATCGGCGGGTTTGCCATCGGCGCGATACAGCACAATATGAGCTTGATGGAAGCTTTGCAAACGTATACCCTGCTAACAGTGGGGGATGGGCTTGTCTCGCAGATACCCGCTCTGCTCATCAGCACCGCCACCGGTATCATCGTCACCCGCACCGCCGCCGAGAAAAATATGGGCAGTGATGTGGTGACGCAGATGACCAGCAACCCCCGCGCGCTGATGATTGTTTCGGCAATGCTGGTGGGGTTCGCGCTGGTTCCCGGCTTGCCCAAAGTGCCATTTCTACTCATCAGTGCAGTGATGGGGGGCAGCGCATATTGGCTCAACAAACAAAAAACTGCCATCCGTGTGGATGCTGAACTCGAAGCAGAAGAGCAAGCAAAAGCCGCCGCACCGGCGCTGGAACAAGAACCGGTTACGGAATTGTTACAAGTGGATGCGCTGGAAGTGGAAATTGGGTACGGATTGATTCCATTGGTGGAAGGCGGGGCAAACAGCAGCTTGCTGAACCGCATCACGATGATTCGCCGCCAAATTGCGATGGAAATGGGCTTCATCGTGCCAAAAATCCGTATTCGTGACAATTTGCAATTGCCACCCAATTCGTATGCCATCAAATTACGCGGCGAAGAAATTGCACGCGGCAATTTGATGGTGGGGCATTATCTGGCGATGCCTGCCGGTCCCGTCGCCGAAGAGGTGCCCGGCACACCCACCGCCGAACCCGCATTCGGTTTGCCTGCCACATGGATTGATGCCACCCAAAAAGAACGCGCCGAAACGCTTGGGTACACAGTTGTTGACCCTGCTTCGGTGCTGGCAACCCATTTAACGGAAGTCATCAAAGGACACGCCCCCGAAATTTTAACACGGCAAGATGTGCGTGACCTGCTCGACAATTTGAAAGAGGCATATCCCGCCCTGATTGACGACCTGATTCCAAACCAACTCTCGCTGAGTGATGTGCAGGAAGTGCTGAAAAACCTGCTTCGCGAACGTGTCTCCATCCGCGACTTGGTCAGCATTCTGGAAACCATCGGCTCGTTGGCGCATTCCGTAAAAGACCCAGCGGTACTCAGCGAAGCCGCCCGCCGCGCGTTGGCACGGTCTATTTCAAACCAACACCGCGCCGCCGATGGAACACTGCACGTGGTTACGCTCAGCCCGCGCGTCGAGCGAATTCTCACCGAATCGATGGGCGATATGAGCCAGGGGCTGTATCTCAATCTCGACCCGTCGGTGGCGCAGCGGCTGCTGGAAACCACCGCCGGAGAAGTCGAAGCGATGGCGCAGAAGGGATATCCGCCGGTGGTACTCTGTTCTGCAACAGTGCGGTTTGCTTTCCGCCGTTTCATCGAACGTTCACTGCCGAATGTGGCGGTGCTATCGTATAGCGAAATCGCACCGGGTATCAATGTCAATGCCGAAGGAATGATTGAACTACCGGTAGTGGAATCATAATCCATCTTGGATAACACGTTATGTATGTAAAAAAGTTTTATGCCAACAGTATGCCCGAAGCCATGGCTGCCATCCGTGCGGAACTCGGCGCCGATGCCATCATTCTGCAATCGCAGAAAAAACGGCACCCCGGCCTGCTTGGCTTTTTTCGCCCGCCGCGATTGGAGGTGACGGCAGCAGTGGACAAAGATTTGCGCGACTTCCCCCAGCCGACCCGCGCCGTTACCGGCGAAGTTCGGCAGATGCGCCGCGAATTGGCAGATTTAAAACTGGCGCTGGCGCAGGTTTCAAAAAGCAGCGAAACCCAAAGTGTGACCCAAAGTCTGCGGCAGCAAACAGGACAATACACGTTGCCCCCGCGCGTTGCCAGTTTGGATGGATGGTATCGGCGGTTGCTGGAACAGGGCGTGGCCACCGAACTGGCACAGCAAATCATCCAAACCGTTGCCGATGAGTTAAGCCGCTGGGCACTGGATAACGAAAATGTACTCAACGAACATCTGCACTGGCATTTGGGGCGGCGGTTGAAAATACCCCGGCCAATTACATTGAAACCCGGCACACCGCAAGTTCTCTTTTTGGTGGGGCCCACCGGTGTGGGCAAAACTACCACCGTCGCTAAACTTGCCGCCAATTTTAAACGCAACCAAAAAGCGCGGGTATTGATGATTACCGCCGATACTTTCCGCGTGGCGGCCATCCCGCAATTCCATGCCTTTGGTGAAATTCTGGAAATACCCACCGCGGTGGTATATACCCCCACCGAATTGGCGGAATTGGTACACAAAAGTACGCAATACGACTTGATTCTGGTTGATACGCCGGGGAGAAACCAGCGTTCGCCGGATGAAGTTGGAGAAGTGGCAGATTTTCTGGCGGCCGTTCCGCACAAAACTGTTTTTTTAACCATCGCCGCCGGAACACAAATTCAAGATATGCGGCAAATAGCCGATGCTTTCGGCTCAATGAAAATTGACAGTTTGATTTTCACCAAAACCGACGAAACGGTTTCATTTGGCCCGGCATATAGTTTGGCGTGTATTACCCAAACCCCACTGAGTTACCTGACCACCGGTCAGCGTGTGCCCGATGATATCGAAGTGGCATCGGCAGAACGGGTCATAGACTTGCTGGTTGGCGATGTGCCGGACGAAATTCGCAGTACCCGGCGGTTTCTCGCCGAACAAAATGGCAAT
>Ga0114931_10001047_pt1 | contig 35009 bp, 30 predicted proteins | sample 2SBtaG_FD_89579 | JGI IMG/M metagenome (GOLD analysis project Ga0114931, IMG submission 89579) | Deep subsurface microbial communities from Kolumbo volcano to uncover new lineages of life (NeLLi) - 2SBTROV14_V59a metaG | ecosystem: Environmental > Aquatic > Marine > Volcanic | place: Kolumbo... | reverse complement strand
TCCACCGCCGATGACGCTCGCACGCACCCGTTTGTCTCTTACGCAGAACCCTCCTCCGCCGCATCCGCAGCTCCCGCGGACGACGAGCCGAAGCGATTCTCCTCCCCTCGCAGCAGCCGGCGGATGTTCGTGCGGTGCGCCCAGATGACGAACACCGCCAGCGCCACCGCGAAGGCCTGCATCGCACCGCCCCCACGATGGGGCGTGAGCGCGACAAAGAGGGGGAGCGAGGCCGCGGCCGCCATCGAGCCCAGGGACACGTACCGTGTCGGGAGTGTTACGGCCATCCAGACGACGAAGGCGCCAAGCACGGCCCACGGCGCAAGCGCGAGGAAGACCCCGGCGCTCGTGGCCACCCCCTTGCCTCCCCGGAACCCGACCCACACCGAGTACATGTGCCCGACGATCGCTGCCGCGCCGAAGGCCAGCGTCCACCCGATCGGAACGTCGAAGAGCCGCGGAAAGAGCCACACCGGCACGAACCCCTTGCCCACGTCCACCACGACAACCGGGACGGCGGCCTTCCATCCAAGGACGCGCACCGTGTTCGTCGCTCCCAGATTCCCGCTGCCGTGCCGCCGGAGGTCGATGTCGTAGAACGCCCGTCCCACCCAATAACTGGTGGGGGTGGCGCCCATCAGGTAGGCAAGGGCCACCAGAGCGTAGATCACGTGCCTCGGCTCTCCCGGAGTCGAATGCGGATCGGGGTCCCCATGAACGTCCAGCGATCCCGAAAGCCGTTGTGGAGATAACGAATGTAGTGAGCGGGTACGGCCTTCGGGAAGTTCGCGAAGAGGACGAAGGTCGGAGGGGCTTCGGCCACCTGGGTCGCGTACTTGAAGCGGACCGGCCTGCCGCGATGATGCGGCGGAGGCTGGCGGCGGACCAGAGCCTGGAGCGTTTCGTTGACCTCGTGCGTGTCGATGCGTCGGCGGCGTTCCTCCTGAACCGCGAGGATCATGTCAAGGCACTTGCGGATGCGTTGCCCCGTCAGCGCGGAGGTGAAGAGAAAGGGAACCCACGTCAGAAAAGGGATTCGCTCCCGAAAGCGCTTCTCGATGTCCGCTGCCGTGTGCGTCTCCTTCTCGACCAGATCCCACTTGTTGAGCAGGAGAATCACGCCCGTACCCGCACTCCACGCTGTCTCCAGGATGCGGATGTCCTGAGCGTGCAGCGCCTCCGTGGCATCGACCATGACCAGGCACACGTCGGCCTCGCGGACCACGCGGTCCGTGCGGAGCGCGCCGTAGTACTCGAGCGAGTCCTTGACGCGCGACTGCCGCCGCAGCCCGGCGGTGTCGACGAAGACGAGGGTACGGTCATGATAGCGCAGCGGCGTATCCACGGGATCTCGCGTCGTGCCCGCGGTCTCGCTCACCACGACGCGTTCCTCACCGAGCAGTCGATTCACGAAAGACGACTTGCCGACGTTGGGCTTGCCCACCACCGCCACCCGGATCATCCCGGGCTCGACCCCCTCCTCCGGCCGCTCGGGCAACGTGGCAACGATCCGGTCGAGCAGGTCTCCGGAGCCCTTGCCGGAGATCGCGCTGACCGGCACCGGTTCGCCCATTCCCAGCGCCCAGAACTCCTGGTAGGAGAGATCGTCAGGAAGATTATCGACCTTGTTCGCCACGAGGAGGACCGGACGGTCGGCCCTGCGCAGCACTTCCGAGAAGCGCTCGTCGAGGGGATGCATGCCTTCCCGCGCATCCACGAGGAAGAGAATCAGGTCGGCTTCCTCGACGGCGGCCATCGCCTGCTCGCGCACGGCCCGGTCCATCGACTCTTCGCTGCCCTCCACCACGCCGCCCGTATCGACGATGAAGAACGACCGTCCCGCCCACTCCGCCCGCGCGAAGTTCCGGTCCCGGGTTACCCCCGCCCGGCCGTCGACGATGGCCACGCGCCGCCCGAGGACGCGGTTGAAGAACGTGGATTTCCCCACGTTCGGCCGACCCACGACAGCCACGACCGGGAGCCGCCCGCTCACAGCGCCCTCAGCGTCTCGGTCACCTCGTGCCCGCAGACCACGGTCGCGGGCGCGAGGGCTTCCTCCAGCGCGCCCAGCGGAAGGGTGTCGATGAACAACCCGTCCCCATTGAGCGCTTCCGCCGGCAGGAGAATCAGATCGTGCTCCGCGCCGGCGCCGGAGCCGAGCGCATCCAGGATGTCGCGCCCACCCAGAAGCCCCGCCACCGTCACCGTATTGCCGAAGAACCGGTTCGGAACCACGTACACGCGCACGGCGGCGCCGGTGGCCTTGGCGAGCCGGACCGCTCGCTCGCGAAAGAAACGGCCCATGGAGCGACCCGTGACGATGCCGATTGACGCGCCGCCCACGCGCGGGAGCGATTCCACGCCGGCATCGAAGGCCTCGATGGCGCCGCGCACGGCACCGACCCCGTTCTCGTACAGCGCCCCGTCGTCGTAGTACTTCGCCTCGGGCACCGGCGCCCCCGCGATCAGAAAGAGCTCGTCCGCGGCGTAGCACCAGCCCAGGCCCCGTTCAGGGAGCGCGCGCCGGCGCGCCCGATCCACCTGTTCGATCGCGGTGCGCGCCTCCCCGGCCGTAAGGAGGCGAACCGGCCGGCCAAGGTTGTAGCGGGTGAGCCCCACAGGCACCACGGACAGCGAGAGGATCCCCGGACCGAGCGACCAGAGGTCGTCGATCGTCCGGTCGAGGTGCGCGCCGTCGTTCCACTCCGGGCAGAGCACCACCTGGGTGTGCAGCGACAGCCCGCCGTCGAGCAGCGTCCGGAGCTGCTCCATGATCATCCCGGCTCGCTCGCTGACCAGGAGGCGGATCCTGACCTCGGGCTCGGTGGCGTGGACGCTCACGTATAGCGGCGACAGGCGCTGATCGACCAGGCGCTGGAGCCCACGTGGGCCGAGGTTCGTCAGCGTCACGTAGCTCCCGTACGTGAACGACAGGCGAAAGTCGTCGTCCCTGAGCCAGAGACTGTCGCGCACATCGGGGGGGTTGCCGTCGATGAAGCAGAACACGCACTTGTTGGCGCACTCCCGCACGGTGTCGGGCTCGGGGACGAGGCCGAACGCGGTACCGGGATCGCGATCCACCTCGTACAGCACGGACTCTCCGGACGGTGTGACGGCCTCGAGCTCCAGGTGCGTGTCGGCCAGCAGAAAGGTGAGGTCGATGCCGTCGCGCACGGGCTCGCCGTTGATCCGAATGACCCGCGTGCCCACCTCCAGGTGGAGCTCGTCGGCGATGCTGCCGGCTTCGACTTCTGCGATGCGGATCACGGGAAACCGGGGGGTCGAGGAGAATCCGGGATACGCCCACCTCGGTGCGACGCCCCACCCCGGCGCGAACGTGCGCGGGGAGCGCTGAAAGCTAACCCCGGGCCCGAAACGCTTCAATTTGCCCACGGCTTCGGAGGACACCGCTCGCGCGTCTCCGCTTGACCCACCCCCGCGTGCGTGTGCAGCTTTCCGCGTTCCTTGTGGGCTGTGGAACTCCTTTCGACCGCCACGGAGCGCCATGAGGCTGAGACGCCGTCCCGGAGCGGTGTTCGGGCTGCTCGCGGTGCTCGTCGCGGCATTGAGCGAGGGCGGCTGCGAGCGCGCCGAGCAGGTCCGGGACCGGTTCCGGGACGAAACGCCGCACGAAGCGTACGCCCACGCCCTCGCGCGCGCCGGGCTCGCGGAAACCGCACTGGGGCGGAGCTGGATCCGCGCGGCCCGCAACGCGGTGCGCATGGCCGCGACGGTCACGCTGCCATTCGAGGAAGAAGGGTTCATCGCGCCGGAAGCGCCCTCCGCGGTGGCGTATCGCGTCCGGGTCCGCCGCGGGCAGCGCCTGCGCGTCGGGGTCGTGGTCGAGACCCGGGAGAACACCCGGATCTTCGTGGATGTCTTCCGCGTTCCGGCGGACTCGTCCGATGCCTTCCGTCCGGTCGCGCACAGCCAGAGCGCGGACACGGCGCTCACGTACGAGCCGTGGCGGACCGGATCGTTCGTCGTACGCCTCCAGCCCGAACTGCTACGCGGCGGACGCTACCGGCTATCGCTCGCGCTCGAGGCCCGGCTCGCCTTCCCCCTCGAAGGCCGGGGGGTGCGCGCGATCCAGAGCCTCTTCGGTGCTCCGCGCGACGCCGGGCGCAGGCGCCACGAGGGCGTGGACATCTTCGCCCGGCGCGGCACCCCCGTCGTGGCGGCCCTCGACGGAGTCGTGAGCCGGGTCGACACGCTGAGCCTCGGCGGCAAGGTGGTGTGGCTCCGGGACCCGACCCGCAGGCTGGCCCTTTATTACGCCCACCTCGACAGCCAGACCGTGCGCGCGGGGCAGCGGGTCCACACCGGACAGGTCGTCGGATTCGTGGGAAACACCGGCAACGCCCGCACCACCCCTCCCCATCTCCACTTCGGCGTCTACCTGCGGGGTGAGGGCGCCGTCGATCCGGATCCCTTCATCCGACCCCCATCACGGCACACGACCGCGCTCGCCGCCGACCTCGCCGAGCTCGGCGGATGGATCCACGTGCGGCGCTCCGGCATCCGGGTGCGGGCCGGTCCGAGCCGCCACGCTCCGGTCCTGCGGGAGATGGACCCAGCGAGCGCCCTACGCGTCGTGGGAGCGACCGGCCGCTGGTTCAGGGTGCAGCTCCAGGACGGACATCCCGGCTATGTGGCGGCGCGCCTCACGGCTCCTGCCGAGGCTTCGGTGCGCGTGGCCGATACGAGCAACGGCCCCGACCTTTCGGCGGTGGCTGCCGCGCCCGGCGTACCCCACGTTAGCCGCCGTGCGTCACCAGCAGCTCGACGTTGATGTTCCTCTCCCGGAGCGCATCCGTCTCCCAGGTGCGCTGATTGCCGGCGGAGTCGACCGCCTGGACGAAGAGGAGCGTCCACACGCCCGGCGTGGCGTTCGCCGGCACGATCAGGAGACCCTCGAAGGCCTCCGTCGGACCGTCGCCCGGCAGATGCGACAGCGTGATCAACCCGTCGGTGGTCGCACCCGCAGAGTTGCGGAAGAGCGCGGACACCCCACTGACGCCCGAGCCCGCATCGGAGAGGTTCGCGCGTAGCGTCACTCGTGCCGCCTGGTTGAGCACGTTGACCCTCACCGGGGTGAAGGAGACATCGCGCAGTGCGGGAGGCGTCGTGTCCGGCGAGATCGCGAAGGACGCGAGCCCGGAGATTCCGCCCACCATCGCCTCGATCGTGACCAGGCCCAGGCCGAGCGCGCGCGCCACGCCGTCCGCATCGATGCTGACCACGGAAGGATCGCCGGATCGCCAGAGCACCGGCAGCCCGTCGACCACAGCCCCCTCGGCATCGAACGCCGTCGCGGTGAACCGCTCGACGTGCCCGGGCGTGCTGACGAGTACCGCTTCTGGCGACACGCGCACCGAGGCCACCACCGACTGCGGCCCGGTCGGGCCCGAGTCGGAGCACGCCGCCAGGGCTGCCAGAATGATCGGATACGCGATGGCTCGCGCGGCTTGCTTCACGGAAAAAGCCCTCGAATCGTGACGGGAGCGTCGGGATGGCGTCCCTGACAAGAGAACCGCCACCAGGGGCTGCGGGTTCCAGCCCTGGACGCCACGAAGCCCCGCAAGGCTTCGCGACCTTGCGGGGCTTCATGTTCCCTCAGAGCGGGCGACCGGGCTCGAACCGGCGACCCTCAGCTTGGGAAGCTGATGCTCTACCAACTGAGCTACGCCCGCGCGTGGAAGAATCTAGAAGGCTGTCCGAGCAGCGCAACGGGCCGCCATCCCTACCACGACACGCCCCCTCCGCGCCTCACGGCCCCGGATTCCGTGGAAAGCGCGTGGAGTCGCCACGCCCGACCGTGATGGCGGTCGGGCGCGGCGACTCGAGCCCGTAATCTACGAAATCATGACGGTGTAGCCGTACCCGCCGACCGGATCCGAGCTGTTGAACTCCACGGTAAACGACACGGGCGTGCCCTTCGCCGCTACCCTCACTTGCTGTGCCTGGGTCCCGATGGCGTTGCCGGCGTCATCGTAGAACGTGAACCCGAGCGTGACCGTCGCGCCCGGCTCCAACGTCTGATTCGTGACGTCGCCGATGACCTCGGCACCACCCGAAGCCCGGCGCCGCATCTGCAGATTGTCGACCGTGACTTTGAGCGCCTGGATCGCCTGCACCTGCTGGCGCGCCGCTTCCTCGTCACCGAGTTGGTTGACCGCCTGAGCGAGAATCAGATGGGCGTTGCGGTTGTTCGGATCGAGCTCGATCCAGCGCTTCGCTACCGGAGGCACCGCATCGTAGAGCGAGTCCAACTGGAGCGAGCGCGCCCACATCTCGAGCGCGTCACGGTCCTTCACGCTCTTCGTCGCCGCGCCCTTGAACGCGTCGGCCGCCCGTTTGAACGCCGAGGCCTGATAGAAACCGACTCCGATTGCGTAGTAGTCCCGCGCCCCGAGATCCGGGTGGGCGAGCATCCTGTCATACACCGCGAATGCGGAGTCCTGCTTCTCCATGCGGATCAGGAGCGCCGCCAGATTCCGCAGGAACATGATGTTCTGGGGATCGCTCTCGGCCAGCTTCTCGAACTGCGCGGCCGCCTCCTCGAAGCGCCCCGCGTCGGCGAGCACCTGAGCGATCGTCACGGGAATCTCCTTGGCCTGCTGATGCCAGAGCTCGACCGTGGCCGAATCCATGTCCTCGATCTTGTCGGAGTTGATGATCTCCAACGCCTTGCGAAGGTTGGCCAGCGCCTTGTCGTGCTCACGCTTCTGGGCATAGACCTGACCCAGCGTAATCATGACCTCGGGCCGCTCGTCGTAGATCGCGTTGGCGTCCTCGAAGAGCGTAATCGCCTTGTCGTAGTCGCCGGCGTTCACCGCCGGAGCCGCCTCCTGGTAGAGATTGATCCACGTCTTCTCGCGGATCGGCTCCAACTCGATCTGGTAGATCGGACGAAGATCGACGGCCTTGTCGAACGCCTCACCCGCCTCCTTGTACTGCTTGAGGCCCAGATGCGCTTCGCCGGCCAGACGGTACGCGAGCGGATTGCGCGCGTCCTCGGCAATCGCCGCGTTGGCGGCATCGAGCGCCTGCTGGTAGAAGGGCTGAGCCTCCGCATCGCCCGCGGCTTCGCGAGCCTGCTTCAACGCTTTCTCCGCCGCCCTCGTATTGCCTGTGTGCCGGGGGCGTTCGCCCTGCGCGAGTACCTTCGCTCCCGGCGTCGGCGCCGCGGTAGGGCCGGCCGTGGGACCGGCAGCCGCCGCGCCCGCGCCGCCGCCGGATGAGGCGCAGGCGGTGGTTCCAAGGCCCAGCGACAGGGCGAGGATGAGTCCGGTCCGGAGTTTCATCCTGGGGTCCTCCAAAATGGGGTGACGTGTGCGTGGGGATAGACCAAAAAACCTAAAAACCACGCCGATTCCCGTCAAACGCCGGCATGCTTCTCAGGCGAACCCAGTACCGCGTCGAGCCGCCCGATCGCTTCGCTCCGCCCCAACGCCGCAAGGATCTTGCCAAGGTCGGGACCCTGCGTCATACCGGTGAGCGCGAGCCGCACCGGGTGGAACAGGCTCGCGCCGCGTACGCCGAGTCTCTTGCCAACCGCGCGGACGGACGCGCCAGCGGCGTTCGCGTTCCACTCTTCGAGCTCCGCCAGCGCATTCCTCACGGCCCCGAGCAGCGCCACGGCCTCCTCGGACGCCCGCAGCCCGGCGTGCACTTCTTCCAGGCGCGCCTCGTCTGCAGGAAACACCAGCGCAAGCGCGTCGTTGATGTCCGCGTACGTGCCCAGGCGCGTCCGCAGAGCCTCGACCGCCCTCCGGAGCGCTTCCGCGCTGAGCGGGAATCGGTTGCGGTCCACGAACGGCGTCACGTGCTCCACCAGATCCTCCAGCGGCTCACGCGCGATATGCTGCTGTGCCATCCAGCGCAGCTTGTCGGGATCCAGACGCGTATCGCTCTGCCCGACCCGGTCGAGCGTGACGGCCGCGATCAGCGCGTCGCGACCCAGGACCTCGGTTTCCTACGGATGAGACCAGCCGAGGAGCGACAGGTAATTAACGACGGCGTCCGGCGGATACCCGTCCTCGCGGTACCACGCGACCGGGCGCGCTCCCGCCCTCTTCGACAGCTTGCCCCCGTCGGGCGCCAGGACCGTCGGCAGATGAGCGTACGCGGGGCGCGGCGCGCCGAGCGCATCGAAGAGCAGAACCTGTTTGGGCGTGTTCGGCAGGTGGCCGGCGCCGCGGATCACATGCGTGATCTCCATCTCCATGTCGTCGACGACCACCGCGAAGTTGTACGTGACCCTGCCATCCGAGCGCAGGATTACGAAATCGTCGATGTCTTTCATAGGAAATGATATGGCACCATGTACCTCATCCAGTATCTCAATGTGGTCCAGCTCCGGTACGGCGAAGCGCACGACCCACGAGCGGCCTGCGGCCTCGTACGCCTCGCGCTGCTCCGGCGTCAGGTGGCGGCACCGGCCCGAGTACCGCTGGACCGGGCGGCCCTTCCCGACGTTTTCCTGATCGGCCACAAGCTCCTTCTCCGAGCAGTAGCAGCGGTAAGCGCACCCCGCCTTCACGAGGCACCGAACGGCCGCCAGGTACCGGAGGGTCCGAGCGCTCTGCCGGTACGGCCCCACGGGTCCACCGACGTCGGGACCCTCGTCCCACTCGAGGCCCAACCAGCGGAGATCCTCCATGATCGCGCCCTCCGCGCCGGCAACGTTGCGCTCCACGTCGGTGTCCTCGATGCGCAGGACGAACGCTCCCCCATGATGCCGGGTGAAGAGCCAGTTGAAGACCGCGATGCGGGCGTTCCCCAGGTGGAGCCGGCCCGTGGGGCTCGGGGCGAAGCGCGTGCGAACGCTCACGATGTCGTCTCCTCGTACGATGTAGGACTCATCCCGGTGGCCTGTAACCCGCGGGCACCGTCCTGCGCCCGCAGCCGGGCTGTTCGGTGGCCAGCGGGGTTTCTACCGTCCCAGGTAGGTGAGCACCCGGCTGGCCAGAGCCTGAGAAAAGCCCGGGAGCCGTGCGATCTCATCCCGCGTGGCCTCACGGACGCCCCGCACCGACCCGAAGCGTCGCAGTAGTGCCCGCTGGCGGCGGGGGCCGATCCCGGGGATCTCCGCCAGATCGCTGCGTAGCGTGCGCTTCGAGCGCAGCTTCCGGTTGTAGCGCACGGCAAAGCGATGCGCTTCGTCGCGGATCCTCTGCAAAAGGTGCAGCGCGCGGTGGCGCCGGTCCAGACGCACGGGCGACGAACGACCCGGCAGGTAGACCTCCTCCTCCTTCTTGGCAAGCGCGACGAGCGCCACATCCGCAAGCCCGAGCGCGTCGAGCGCGCCGCGCGCCGCCCCGAGCTGCCCCTTGCCCCCGTCGATGACCGCCAGATCGGGCAGCGGGCGGCCCTCGTCCCGGCGGCGCCGGAAGTAGCGCGTCACGGCTTCGGCCATCGAGCGGAAGTCGTCGTTGCCCCAATCTCCCTGGATCCGGAAGTGGCGGTACTCCGCCCTGCGCGGCTCCCCGTTCTCGAAGACCACCGCGCTGGCTACGGTCTCGCTGCCCTGCGTGTGCGAGACGTCGAAGCAGACCATCAGCCGGGGCACGACCTTGAGGTCGAGCGCGTCCTGGAGGCTGTAGACCGCGTCTTCGGCCCGATCGGCCGCGTACGCCAGCGACGTGACGCGGTCTTCCAGGACGTGGCGGGCGTTCTGCTCCGCGAGTTCGACGAGCCGGCGCTTCTCTCCCCTGCGGGGGACGCGGATCCGCACCGTGCGGCCAGCGGCGGCCCGCACCGCCTCCTCGAGCACCTCCCGGTCCGGGAAGTCTTCCGGCACGAGGATCTCCCGGGGCAGATCGGAGGCGCGAGAGCGTCCGCCCCCGAGGTAGTAGCGCGCCGCCAACGATGAGAGCAACTCGGGCTCGGGCTCGTCCCGCAGGTCCGCGAAGCGCTGCGTGTCGCGCCCCAGCAGGAAGCCCCGTCGAATCCGGAGCACCACACCGGCCCCGAGCTTGCCGTCGCGAGCGAGGCCCACGACATCGAGATCGCCGCCCCCCGCACGCTGCACGCGCTGCTCGCGGGCGAGCGTGTCGAGCCCTTTCGCCACGTCCCGGAGGCGGGCAGCTCGCTCAAAGTCCAGCGCGGCGGCCGCCGCCGCCATCCGCTCGTCGACCGTCCGGCGCAGCTCCTCGGTGTCTCCTTCGAGGATATGGACGATCTCGTCGATCATCCGCCGGTAGTCCTCGGCGCTCTGTAGCCCCACGCACGGGGCCCGGCAGCGGCCGATGTGGTGGTCCAGGCACGGCCGCTCGGGAGCCTCACGCGGCAGGTCATAGCGGCAGGAGCGCACCGTATGCAGTCTCTTGATGACCTCGAGCGCCTGCCGCATGGGCCCCACCCGGGTGTACGGCCCGAAGTAGCGCCCCCCGTCGTTGACGACACGGCGCGTCACGAACACACGCGGAAAGGCCTCCTGAACCGTGACCTTGATGTACGGATACGTCTTGTCGTCGCGCAGGAGGATGTTGAAGCGGGGCCGGTGCTCCTTGATGAGGTTGGCCTCGAGGATGAGCGCCTCGGCTTCCGTGCCCACGACGATCGTCTCCACCGAGGCCGCCCGGCGGCGCAGCTCCCGTGTCTTATGAACCCGGTCCGCGTCGGCGCGGAAGTAGCTCCGCACGCGGGAGCGCAACGACTTGGCCTTTCCCACGTACAGCACGACTCCTTGCCCGTCCCGGAAGAGGTACACCCCGGGTCGGGTGGACAGCCTGGAGAGGTGCTCGGGGCTCAGGGATACGGGTGCGGTTGCCATACTCCGGCTCGGTCAACGCACCGCGCCGCGGATCGACACCCCGACCCGCAGGACCACGGCGGCAACCCCATAGACTACCCCGAATGGAAGCAGCGTTTCCAGAGCCACCACAAGGGGATGCACGGGCGGCAGCGTGAGCTGGAGCGCGACACCCGTTGCGGCCGCCAGCGACCCTGCCAGCGTCATTCGGAGTACCCGCCCCATGCCCGGCCCGTGGCGTCCCACGCTGCGCGCCAACGCACGGCGCAGCAGGCCGAACTCCACCCATGCGGCCAACGACGCCCCGAGCGCCAACCCCGCCGCTCCCAGCCGGAGCGAACGGAATCCCACGTGGTCGAGCGGAAACATCAGGGCCAGGCTCGCCACGACCGACACCGCCACGCGCAGCGTCGCGATACGGGCCGGCGTGCGTGTGTCGCGCAGCGCGTAGAACGCGGACGAGAGTAGCCGCGAGCCGGCCGAGGCCCCGAGCCCCAGCGCGTACGCCGCCAGCACGCCCCACGTGACGAGGGTTTGCGCCGGCCCGAACGCCCCGGTCTGGTAGAGGGCCCCGACAGCCACGTCACCCAGGGCCACGTACGCGAGCACTGAAGGGATCAGGAAGTACGCGACACGGGTCAGGCCCGTGCGCACACGCTCGGCCAGCACGCGGGCCTCGTCTCTCCGCATCCGGCTGAGCTCTGGAAGCTCGGAGGCCGCAATCGACATCCCGAAGAGCGAGATCGGCAGCACGTAGAGCGTCTGCGCGTAGCCGAGCACCGCAACCGCGCCGCCGGTGAGCTGCGCGGCCAGGATGAGGTCGATCCATCCCGACAGGTTGACCACACCCCGCGCGGCCAGCACCGGAAAGAAGTTGCCGACCGCCTCACGCACCCCTACGACCCTGCGGCCCAGAGACAGCCGGAAGCCGTGCAGCTTGCCCAGGAGGAACGGAATCTGGAGCGCGAGCTGGAGCGCGCCGCCCACTAGCGCCCCCGACGCGAGCGCTACGACAAGGTCCCGGCCGGCAACCGACCGGTAGGTGCCCCAGACGACCAGCGTGACGATCATCGCCAGGTTCCACACGACCGGCGCCACGTACGAGATGAAGAAGCGGCGATGCGAGTTCAGGATGCCCAGGGCCCACGCCGAGATCACCAGAAGCCCGGTCATCGGAAAGAGGATCCTCACAAGCGTCGTCGTCAGCGCCTGCTTCCCGGGATCCCACTCGAAGAAGAACATCCGGACGAGAAGGGGAGCCAGGACAATGCCACCCACCGTCATGAGCCCGGCGACCACCGTCAGGATACCGAGCGCGGCGCCGGCAAAACGGCCGGCCTCGGCCTCCCTTCCCTCCTCGAGAAGCTCGGCGTAGACGGGAATCAGTGATGCGCTGAGGGTTCCCTCGCCGAGGAGATTCTGCAGCACGTTCGGCATGCGCAGCGCGGCCCGCCACGCATCGGCCAGGTCGGAGGTGCCGAAGAAGTACGCGAACACGCGGTCGCGCAGGAAGCCGAAGAGACGGCTGAGGAAGATGCCCGCGAAGACCCACGTTGCGCCGCGGTGGCCGGGCACGGTAGAGCCATCCGCGCCCGTAGCTTCACGTCCGGGGGCGGCGGCCCCGGATCCGTCAGGTCGGGTCTTCACCCCTGGGCAGCGCAGCTCTGGCTCCCTCGGCAGGGCGTTCGGCGAGGAGCTTGTGAAGAAACTGGCTCTCCTCGTCGAGCCGCTGAACCTCCGATGCGAGACGCTCGACCTCGCCCTCCAGCAGCGCGATGCGCTCCGCGGTGAGGTCCTCGGGCTCCGTCAGCCCCCGGCGTTCGAGACGGGACGCGAGGGCCCGGCCGACCTGGGAATCCAGAACGATCGCCAGGAGCGGAATCAGGATGACGAGCACGAGGATAAGCTGCATGAACATAGGTCGAAGTTAGGCGTCGCGACGGCATCGGAGCAACGCCCCGGGCTGCCCGGTCACCCTACTATACGTCCGCGGTGAGGTCGGGGTTCATCCGGAAGCGTCTGAAGACCTCATCAAGAAACGCGCCACCGTACCGGCTGAGGTAGTAGAACACGTTCATCACCCGCTCCTGAGGCTTGCCCATCGGAAAGAGGTGGTGCTGCGCCTTTTCGAGCTGCGCCAGCGTGATCTCGTTCTCCCGCTTGACCGAGTGAACGATCTTGCGCTCCAGGTCGTCGAGCGCGTCGAAGGCGTGGCTCCGGACATGCTGGACGGGCCCTTTGAGCGTGGGGTCGATGCGGCGGGTCTTCTTCTGCAGATCACCGACGCCACGGGCGATCGCACCGCGCAACTCCGCCACCGACCTGCGGATGTCGTCGGGCACCTCGTCGCGCGCGATGTCGCCGGCCACCTCGTGGAACGGGCGGCGCAGCGCCTCCAGCGACAAGTCGAACTTGTCGAGCACCTTACGGACCTTGCCTTCCACGGCCGTGACGGAAAAACGGGGATGGACGACGGGCATGCGGATGCCGAACTCCTCGAAGTACGCGCCCAACTCCGCGAAGTACGCGATCTCGCCGGGACCGTCCACATAGGCCAGCGTCGGAAACACGGAGCTCTCCACGACCGGCCGCAGAAGCACGTTGGGGCTCAGCACGGAGGGATCCGCTTCGGCGCGCCGCACCACCTCGTCTCTGCTTAGACGCTCTCCGGAGTTTCGGAGCCGGAACCCCGCGCCCTCCCGGTAGAGGCGTTCGCGTCCCGCCGCTCCCTCGAGGAAGAGGTTCACGCCCGCCTCGAGCAGGTGCACCTGGAGTTCGTATCCGGCCCCCTTCAGAGCCTCGCCCGTCTGGTCCAGCACACGCTCGTGGCGCTCGGCCGATTCCAGCTCCCGGAACAGAATCGGCAGCGACGCCGTCTTGAGCGCGGGATCGGCGGCGTCCGTGAAGAGGAGCCCGAAGCGGCCCAGCAGAGACTTCATCAGCGCCGAGAACGCGGCGGGCAACGTGGCCTCAGGCGTGGCCGTGGTGCGCAGCAGTTCCACGAAGGCCCGGCTGAAGTCGGAGTCGGGTAGCAGCGACACCAGCTCTTCGATGCACGCCACGACGCCGGGACCCATCGGAATCCGATGCAGCGGCGGGTGGACGCCATCGTCGTGCGGCGCGGCCAGCGCGACGCAGTGCAGCTCGTTGTCCGTGCCGATCAGGCAGGCGTGATTCGCCTCGGCCCAGTCGTGATCCTCCGACGCCACCCAGAAGAGAGGCAGGACCGGTCGCTGCAACGCGGTCTCGAGCGCATGAGCCAGCGCAACCGCGGTCAGCGCCTTGTACACGGAATACAGGGGACCTCCGGCGAGCCCGGGCTGCTGCCCGGTGGTCACGAAGTAGCCTCCCTCCTCCACGAAGCGCTGGAGTCGACCGGGGTCTCCGGTCTCGGGAATGCGGATCGCGGCGGCCGCCCGCCGGCGGGCGTCCCGGTCGAAGCGCCTGTCCACCTCCGAGGCCTTTCGGCGATAGGCGTCGAGGTCGGCGAAGTGCGCACCGTAGAGGTCCACGGCACGGGACCGAGCCTCCATGTAGTCCCGCACCACGGCCGCGCCGTCAGGACGGCTCACGTGCAGCTCCAGCTTCATCGCGTTCCCCATGGGGATCGGTCTCCTCGGATGTCGGATGCGTGGGCGGCCCGGCGGAGCGCGGTCAGTCGCCTTTGTGATAGGGTTCGCCCCGCACGATCGTGCCGGCCCGGTAGAGCTGCTCTGCCAGAAAGAGGCGCGCCATCTCGTGTGGAAGCGTCATCCGCGAAAGGGCCAACCGGCGGTCGGCCCGTTCCACGATGCGTGGCGACAGCCCGAACGCACCGCCGATGAGGAACGTCGCATCCGGCACGGCCTGTGTCGCCAGCCGCTGAAGATACCGCGCAAGCTCCCGGGAGTTCATTCCCTCGCCGGCCCGTGTAAGCGCCACGACCCGGCTGCCCGCAGGGATTCGGGCGAGCAACCGCTCCGCCTCGGTCCGGCGGACCACCTCCGCTTCGGCGCCTCGCCGCCCCGCCCCTGCAGGAACCTCGACGACCTCCAGACGCCAGTAGCGCCGGGCGCGGGCCTCGTACTCCGCCACGGCGTCTGCCAGCGGATGCTTGACCTTTCCCACCACGAGCACGGTGACCTTCACCAGGGAAGCCCACCCTGCCGGCTGACCACCGTATTACGCAGGCACCGCTCGTTGTCGCGATACGGGTGGTCGAGTGTGTAATGGAGGCCCCGGCTCTCCCGTCGGATCCGGGCGCAACGGACGATCAGCTCGGCGACCTGTAGGAGGTTGCGCAGCTCGGCGCCCTCGGCGGTCCACCGGCACCGGATCCACCGTAGCGCTTCCGACGACGACATCCGCGCGATCTCGGCCTCGGCGCGCTCGAGGCGCGCCTCACTCCGGACGAGACCGACCTGCTCCCACATGACGTCGCGCAGATCCTGTCTCCGCCGTGCGATCGCCCCCGGGTCGCACGCTTCGTCGCCCGGCTCGGGCAGCGAGAGCGCGGAGCCGCCAGGCGCGCGAACGCCCGAGGAATCGTCGGTTTCCAGTCGGTACGAGATGAGGCGCGCGGCCCGGTCGGCGAAGACCACCGCCTCGAGCAGGGAGTTCGACGCCAGGCGGTTCGCCCCGTGAACGCCGGAGCACGCGACCTCGCCGGTGGCGTAGAGGCCGGCCAGACTCGTGTGTCCGTGACTGTCGGTCAGCACGCCGCCACACATGTAATGCGCGGCCGGGACGACCGGAATCCCGTCGACCGGGTTCATGCCGCGCTCCCTCAGCCCGGCCAGCGCCGAGGGAAACCGCCGCTCGAACTCTCCCGGTGGAATCGAGCCTACATCGAGCACGACGTGCGTCTCGCCTCGCTCCTTGAGCTCCCGGTCGATCGCGCGCGCCACGACATCGCGCGGAGCGAGCGATCCCAGGGGGTGGTAGCGGTCCATGAAGGGGTCACCGTCGAGCGTGCGGAGCACCGCTCCTTCGCCCCGTACCGCCTCGGAGATGAGGAATGCGGGGTCTTCGGTCGGATGCAGCGCGGTGGGATGGAACTGGATGAACTCCATGTTCGCGATACGCGCGCCCGCCCGGTACGCCATTGCAATACCGTCGCCCGTCGCGATCACGGGGTTCGTGGTATTCCGGTAGACCTGGCCGCATCCTCCCGCCGCAAGCATCGTGAAGCGAGACCGCACGACCTGTACCGTGCCGGTCCGGTGATCAAGGACCATGGCCCCCGTACACACCGGCCGGCCGGCCGGATCGGGCTTGACCATCAGATCGAGCGCCAGGTGATCTTCCAGCACTTCAATCCCCGGCTCGGCGGCGACCGCGGCCAGCAGCGCGTGCTCGACCTCGCGGCCGGTGTGGTCGCCTGCGCGCGCAATCCGGCGCCGCGAGTGCCCCCCTTCCCTGCCGAGCGACAGCGTGCCTCCCTCGCCGCGGTCGAAGTGGGCGCCCCACTCCATCAACTCTCGGACGCGGGCCGGGCCTTCGTGCACGAGCACCTCCACGGCCCGGGGATGGCACAGGCCGGCTCCGGCAACCAGCGTGTCCTGGATGTGCAGCTCGGGACGGTCGTCCGCACCCAGTACGGCCGCGATGCCGCCCCGGGCGTAGTTCGTGGCCGAATCGGCTCGCTCCTTCTTGGTCACGAGCATGACACGGGCGCGTGGCGCGAGCTTGAGGGCGAAGGTCAGCCCCGCGATGCCACTGCCGATGACCAGTACGTCGGTGTGCCGCTCCACGTTCAGCGTCCCGTCCCGGAAGAAGTGACAAGGGTGTCGATCCGGTGCGTGAAGGCGTCTTCGCCCCATTCCCACACCAGTCGCTCATCGAGCACGCGAAACCGCTCCGCCTCCACGGCAAGCCGAGCCAGCTTGACCGCGTCTTTCCGGGTCGTCACGACCACCCGGCCCGCAGCTCGTGCGAGGATACGCACCGCGTCGGCCTGCGTATAGTCGTGGTGATCGGGATACGCCGCCAGTTCCACGGGAGCTTCGAGGATCCCGGCCAGCGTCTTTCGGAAGATCTCCGGCCTGGCGACGGATGCCAGCGCGAGCACGCCCTCGGTCGGAGTCGGCGCAGGCGCCCCACCCAACGTCCGCCATCCCTCCGGAACGAAGCGCAACAGACCCACGCCGGCGCTCGGCGCGTGCGTTCTGAGCCTGAGACAGAGCATTCGAGCGTCACGCTCGAGCGCGGTACGCCGTGTGACCACCACGTGGTCGGCGCGAGCGAGCCCCGCCGGCGGTTCGCGGTACGGGCCGCGCGGCAGCATCCGGCCCGGAAGACGGTCTTCGGCGGCGACGAGTACGATGTCGAGGTCGCGGGCGAGTCGCCGGTGCTGGAACCCGTCGTCCAGCACCGCCACACCCATGCCCCGGCGCGCCGCCTCTCGAGCTGCGGCGACCCGGTCGGTGTTCACGATCACGTCCACGCCGGGATTGAACCGGCGGTGCAGCTCGATCTCGTCGCTTCCGTACCCCCGCGCGAGCACGGCGACTGCGATTCCCCGCTGCGCGAGGCGCCGGACCAGCCAGGCGCTGAACGGCGTCTTGCCGCTCCCGCCCACGGTCAGATTCCCGACCGAGACGACGCGGACGCCCGGCACCGTGAACGGCTCGTGTGTGTCCCAGTAGCGGTTCCTCCACCCCACGGCGAGCCGGAACGTCCCCTCGGCGGGCGCGAGCAGCGCCGACAGGGCTCGGCCCGAGGGCCCGCCCCCTTCGTCCCACCAGCGGCGTACGAACGCATCCGACCGACGAAACATCGGGGGTTCCCTCACCGGACGTTCGGCGGGTCCGGCGCTTCCGCCACCGCGGAGAGCCGGTTCAGACGGATCTCCATATCCCGCGCCAGCGCCTCCAGCTCCGCCCGCGTCGCGCTGCGAGGGACGAAGCACGGAGGTCCATAGGCCAGGCGCACACGAGCGAACGGGCGCGGCACGAGGAATCCGTCCCAGCTTCTCAGACGCCACGCGGCGCTGGCCCCGGCCGCCATCGGAATGATCGGTAGGCCGGTGACTCGGGCCACCGCGAGCGCCCCGGGCTTGAAGCGCCGCGCCGGTCCGCGCGGGCCGTCCGGAGTGATCCCGAGGTCACACCCGGCGCGGGCCGCGCGAACGAGGTGCCTGAGCCCCCGCGTACCGCCACGCGTGCTCGATCCGCGCGCCGTACCGAACCCGCAGCGGGTCAAGACGCGCGCGACGTACTCTCCATCCGCGTGCTCGCTGACCAGCACCACGATCCCTTCCTGGCGGTGGTGGTACGCCAGCGGTAGAAGCTGTCCGTGCCACAGGACGAAGATGACGGGGCATCCCCGTCGCCGGAACCGGAGATAGTGCTCGGCGCCCTCGCGCTGCACGCGCAGCGTCGTGAAGAGCGCGCCCGTGATGCCGGTGCCGAGCACGCCGGCGACCTCGAATCTGATCCCGTTCACGGCGCCGCCTCCAGCAGACCCGCCGCCAGCTCCGCGACGCGCTCGGCCACACCCGGCGAGCCGAGTGCGCCGCGAATGGCGCCGAGCGCCTCGCTTTGCCGCCGGTGCGCCTCTGAGCCCTCGTCGAGGAGCGGTAGAAGGAGGTCCGCGAGCCGCCGAGGCGTCGCGTCACGCTGCAGGACCTCAGGCACGACGGCGCGTCCGGCCACGAGATTCGCCAGCGCGATGTGTTCGACCCTCACCAGTCTCCGGGCGAGCCGGTAGGTGAGCGGGTGGGTCCGGTACACGGTGACGAACGGGGTGCCCTCCAGCGCGGTTTCCAGCGTGGAGGTGCCGGACTTGACCAGGGCGGCGGTGGCGTGCCTCAGCAGCGCTCGGGTATCGTCGACGACGGTCACGTCGGCTGTACCGCCTGCGTCGGCCGCCGCGAGCCACGCTCGAGTCACGGACGCCGCCCGGGCGAGGACCGGCTGCACTCCGGGAAGCGTGTCCCGGACGCAACGGGCCGCCTCCAGGAACACCGACAGGTGCCGGCCGATCTCCTGGCGGCGGGAGCCGGGCAGGAGCGCCAGGATCGGGCGCGCGGGATCCAGGCCCCACCGCGCCGCGAAGCGTGCACGATCCGGCACCCCGTCCGGCCGGTCGAGGAGCGGATGACCCACGAACGTCACACGGGCGCCGGCCTCGCGCAGCGCAGCGGCCTCGAAGGGGAGGATCACGGCCACGTGATCGCACCAGCGCGCCAGCTTGCGCGCCCGTCCCGCACGCCACGCCCACACCTGGGGCGCGATGTAGTAGAGAACGGGGACACCGCGGCGGTGCGCCGCGCGCGCTACACGCAGGTTCAACCCGGGGTAGTCGACCGGCAGCACCAGATCGACGCCGCCGGAGTCGAGGAGCGCGCCCAGGCGACGCTTCAGCCGGTGGAAGAAGCGGAAGCGTGAGACGACTTCGACAAAGCCCATGACGGCCAGATCGTCGAGACCGGCGAGCAACTCGACGCCCTCGGCCTCCATCGCCGGTCCGCCCAGTCCGAGGAGTCGGACTCCGGCCAGACGGTGCCGCAGCGCACGCGCGACCTCGCCGCAGTGGAGGTCGCCGGATGTCTCCCCGGCCAGCAGGAGCACCGTCGGTGGATCAGCGGTGTGCGACACCAAAGAGCGTCCCTACCCGCCGGAAAGCCACGACGTGAAAGACGAGCCGAATACGTGCCACCCGGGCGGAAGCGCGGCCGGGGCGGACGCGGCGGTGCGGCGCACGAGCCGGTTCGGGGGGCCGGGCGCCGCTCAGAACCGGCTCCCCAGGAACCAGATGACCAGTAGCACGAACACCAGGAAGGCCAGCAACCGACCCGGCGACCTGGCCCGGTGGTAGTTGATCCAGTTCTGTTTGCGCTTACGCCGGACGCGAATCAGTGACATTCCGTTCTATCCGCTCCTGGATGGCCAGCGCGACGGCCAGGGCCTCCCGCCCCGCCCGGCCGGACACCACCGGTTCGGCCCCGCCGCACACGACATCCCGAAAGTTCTCCAGTTCCCGCCTGAGCGGCTCGCAGCCGTCTCCCGACAGCGGCACGCGCTCCAGGATCTCTCCCAGGTCGGCGGGCAGCTTCACGGCCCTGCGCGGACCCTCCGGGTCGGCCGGACGATTCGTCACCTCGGCCGGGTCCATGACCTCCGCCGGCGCTGCGCCATCCGCCGGGGCTACCGCATCCGCCGGTGCCACCGCGCCCGCCGGCGCGCGCTCATCCCGGGGCCGCTCGACCGCGCCGCGCGTGGCCAGCGCCGGCAGCTCCCGCCGGAGCCGGAGGAACTCCCCGGTGCCGTCGGCCAGATTCAGGCTGACATAGCCCGAGCGCTGAAAGATGCGAATCTTGCGCATCCGTTCCACCGACACCCGGCTCGCCGTCAGGTTCGCGACCGCACCGCCACGGAACGTCAGACGCGCGTTCGCGATGTCGACGCTCGAGCTGAGCACCGGCACGCCCACCGCGGCGATCTCCACGGGTGGGGTACCCACCAGGCTCATCACCAGGTCCACATCATGGATCATCAGGTCGAGGACGACCGCGATGTCGGCGCTTCTGTGCGTGAAGGGTGCCATGCGGTGCGACTCGACGAACAGCGGGCGGTCGAGGAACCTCGCCGCGGCGCGCACGGCGGGATTGAACCGCTCGACATGACCGGTCTGCACGCGGGCACCCGAGCGTCTGGCCGCCTCCAGGATCCGGTCGGCAGCCGCCAGCGTGGACGCCAGAGGTTTTTCCACAAGCACGTGGACGCCCCGGGCGAGTGCGGGAAGCGCGACATCCTCGTGTACCGATGTCGGAACCGACACGACGACGGCGTCGGCATGGTCGAGCAGGTCTTCCAGGCTCCGACGCACGGGCACGCCCAACCGGCGCCCCATCTCCCCGGCTCGCGCCGAGCGGACGTCATACAACCCCGCCATCTCGAGGTTCGTCATCGCCGCAAGGATCCGGGCGTGATGCGCTCCCAGGCTTCCCACGCCGACGACGCCGATCCGGGGCCTGGAGGAATCCATCACGGGCTCCCCGGACTTCAGACGGTGATCCCGCGCTCGCTGTCCCGGACGAACGCGAGGAGTTGACGGACCTCCGGGATGCCCACGACCTCGGCCTCCGCCCGCTCGAGCGCCTGCGAGAGGATCATCCGGGACTGGAAGAGGATGCGGTACGCCTTCTTGAGCGCCGCCCGTGTCTCGGGAGAGAATCCCCTCCGCTCCAGCCCCACCGAGTTGAGGCCGTAGAGCTTCGGCGGGTTGCCGGCGACGCGGCAGTACGGAGGCACATCCTGAGCAATTCGTGACCCCCCACCGACGAAGGCGTGGGCACCGATGCGCACGTACTGGTGGATCGGCGTCAGCCCACCCACGATGACCCAATCCTCGATGGCCACATGCCCGCCCATGTTGACGGCGTTGGCCAGCACGACGTGACTTCCCAACTCACAGTCGTGCGCGACATGGCTGTAGGCCATCAAGAGGCAGTCGCTCCCGACGACCGTGCGCCCGGAGGCTGCGGTGCCGCGATTGAGCGTGGCGAACTCGCGGATGACGGTGCGATCGCCCACCGTCAGCATCGTCCGCTCGCCCTTGTACTTCATGTCCTGCGGATCGGTACCGAGCACCGCCGCGTGCGCGATGCGGCAGTCCTCACCCACCACGGTGTCGCGCTCGAGGAACGCACGGGGGCCGATCTCCGTGCCGTCGCCGACCTGGACCCCCGGGCCCACGATCGCGTACGGCCCCACGACCACCCCCTGCCCCAGCTCGGCGGCCGGAGCCACGAGCGCGGTGAGATGGACGCGGGTTTCGCCGCGCATACCGACCGTCGACGCGCTCACCGGTCCACCACCGTGGCCATGAGCTCCGCCTCGGCGACAAGGGTGTCCTCGACGAATGCTTTGCCCCGCATCCTACACACGTTGCGGCGGAACTGGATCATCTCCAACTCGCAGACCAGCGTGTCTCCCGGGGTGACCGGACGGCGCCACTTCACCCGGTCCAATGACATGAAGTAGACCACCTTGTTCTCGGGATCCTTGACGGCGTCGATGAGCAGCAGGCCCCCCACCTGGGCCATCGCCTCGATGATCAGGACGCCCGGCATGATGGGATGCCCGGGGTAGTGCCCCTGAAAGAACGGTTCGTTGATCGTCACGTTCTTGATCCCGACGATGCGCCGACCCTCCTCGAGATCGACGATCCGGTCGACCAGGAGCATCGGGTAACGGTGCGGCAGGTACTTCATCAGCTCCGTGATGTCCACCCGCGGTGCGCGCGCATGCCGCCGGTGCTGGACCATGATCTGCCGCGCGAGCTCCACGTTGCCCGCATGGCTCGGTCGCTCGGCCACGATGTGCGCGTCGATGCGGGCGCCCAGGAGCGCCAGGTCCCCGACGATGTCGCCGACCTTGTGGCGCAGGAACTCATCGGAAAAGCGGAGACCGTCATTCAGCACGCCCCCGTTCTCCGCCAGGACGATGGTATTGTCGAGCGAGGCGCCCCGGGCCAGCCCCTGGTGGTGCAGTTCATCCGCATCGGCCTTGAAACCGAAGGTCCGCGCCGGCGCCAGCTCCCTGCGAAAGGCCTCGCCCTCCGCACCGAAGGAACCGTAGGCGCGGCCGATCGCCGGGTGAGGAAAGTCGATCGTCGCCGAAATCCGTAGTCCGTCGCCCGGTACCGCCACGTACGACTCCCCCCCCTCCCCGGTCACCGAAAGGGGCTGGCGCACGGAAAGGATCCGTGCCTCCCCGTCCTGCTCCACGATGCCCGCGTCCAGAAGGGCTTCCAGGTTGTCGCGGAAGCTTCCGTCACGGATCGGCGTCTCCGGCCCGGTGACCTCCACGACCACGTTGTCCACCCGGGCCGCGTAGAGCGCCGCCAGCACGTGCTCGACCGTCATGATCCGCGTCTCGCCCGCGGCCAGGGTGGTACCCAGCAGCGTGTCGGCGACGTGATCGAGCGTGGCGGGAACGTCGGCGTCGTCTCCCAGGTCGACACGACGGAAGCGGATACCGCCATCCACCGGTGCGGGGTGGAAGGTCAGCGTGACCGGCCGGCCCGTATGCAGGCCGATCCCGTCGAGCGAGGTCTCCTTTGCCAGCGTACGCTGTCGCACAGGGGTCATGCCTGCACCCGGAGTCGGGGAAATGGAGGTCCGGAGCCTGGACGAGCCGGGCTACCGGAAGCGCACAATCTAATCATCGCGCCGGCCCGAAACGACCTCCGCCAGCGTCTTCTCCACCTCCTTCAGGCGCCGGTATATCTCCGGAAGCTTCTCGGTAAGCGCCCGAACCCGGAGGTAGCGCCGGTTGGGACGGGCGGGGTTGCCCGAGACCGTCTCACCGTCCGGGACGTCGCGCAGCACCTTGGTCGCCGCGGCGACCCTGACGTCGCGTCCCAGCTCGACGTGGTCCCGGACGCCCGCCTGTCCGCCCATCATGGCGCGTGCTCCCACCCGAGCCGAGCCCGCGATGCCGACCAGCGCCGCCAGCACGGAATGAGCGCCGAGACGAACGTTGTGCGCCAGGTGCACGAGGTTGTCCAGCTTCGTGCCCTCGCCCACCCGGGTGTCACCGATCGAGCCCCTGTCGATGGTGGTGTTGGCCCCGATCTCGACGTCGTCTCCCACCACGCATCCACCGACCTGCGGAATCTTCCGGTAGCGCCCGTCCACGAACACGTACCCGAAGCCGTCCACGCCGAGCCGGGCTCCCGAGTGGATGACGACCCGATCGCCGACGACCGTCCCGGGATACAGGACCACGTGGGGATGGAGCGTGCACCCCCGCCCCACTTTCGCGCCCCTCCCCACAACGCTGTGGGCGCCGATCGCGCAGCCGTCTCCCACGACGGCGTCTTCGCCGATGACCGCGTAGGGGCCGATGGACACGTCCTCGCCGAGGTCCACCCCGCGCTCGATGACGGCGGTGGAGTGCACGCCCGGCCTCGTCCGCCGCCACGGGTACAGCCGGGCGAGGAGCGGCGGGAGCGCTTCGTGGGCGCGCGGTACGACGACGAGCGTACGGTCAGGCGGAGTGCGCGACGCCAGCGCCTCGGACACGAGGACGGCCCCGGCCCGGGAGGCAGCGAGGTGCTTGAGGTACCGTCGTGACGCCAGCAGCCCGAGCTCGTGCGGCCCCGCCTCATCCAACGGCGCGACGCCGGAGACGGGCAACGCCCCGTCTCCCCGAACCACACCCCCCACCAGGCGGGCGACCTCCGCGACCGTCAGGGTCACGGCTGGCCCTCCCGCTAGCTCCCGCTCGGTCATGGCTGTTCTCCGGGATGCGCCGTGGCATCACGCGGACACGTCGGCCCGCCGTGTCACTCGGGCCAGGCGGGTCATCCCCCGGGCTTTCCGACCGTGGTGGCCTCGGCCTTCAGTCTACGGATCACTTCCTGGGTGAGATCCAGGCTGGGATCGGCCGATATGATAGACCCGGCCGCCACGTCCAGAATGAGGGAGTAGTTGCCCTCCTCCCGGATCTTCTCGATGACCTTGGTGATCTTGTCCATCACCGGCTGCACGAGTTGGGCGCGGCGCTGCGCCGCCTGCTGATCCAGCTCCTGCACCCGCTTCTGGTACTCCTGGGCCTTCAGGCGGATGGCCTGCTCACGGTTCGCCTTCGCCTCGGGGGAGAGCGTCAGTTGCTGCTGCTGCAGCTGCTGCTGCATCCTGGTCAACTCCTCCTGCAGCGACTGGACCTCCGCTTGGTAGGTCTTCACATCCTGGTCGAACTGCTTCTGGGCCTCACTCGCGCCGGGCGCATTCGCCAGGATCTCCTGCGAGTTGATGTAGGCGATCTTGAGCGTCTGGGCCTCGGCCGTTCCCGCCATCAGGGCAAGGGAAAGCGCCAGGAACGGCAGGGTCATGCGTCGCATGTACGTGGCTCCGTGTATCGCTGGGGTGCTGGGGTTTGCCTTCGCTACACCGGGATCAGAAGTTCGGTCCCATGCGGAAGTGCAGCTGCCATCCGGGCTGCGGCTTGTCGAAGCCGTAGGCGTAGTCGAGGCCGAGGGGTCCAAAGGGCGTGACCAGTTGGAGTCCCACGCCGGCCCCCCGGAAGAGGCGCGTGGGATCGAATTCCGTGGGATCCTTCCAGACGTTTCCGGCGTCGTAGAAGAGCGAGATGCTGATCTGGTCGCTCAGGCGCATGGCGTACTCGGCCGTAAGCGAGAAGAACGCGTCGCCGAGCCGATCGATGTCGCTGATCCCTCGGGTGCGTTGGGGAAAGAAGCCGAGCGGGGTGATCGAGGTTTCGTCGTACCCACGGAGCGGCTGACCGAACTGGACACCGCCCATCCAGAACCGATCGAAGGGAAAGGCGTCCGCGTTGCCGAACAGTGCGCCGCCCCTGAGCGTCAGCCCCAGCGCGAAGCGGATACCCTGTCCGCCGCTCGCCGATCCGCCCACCGAACCCACAGGCAACCACCAGCTACCCTGCGACGTGATCTTCGTGAACTGTCCGTCGCCCCCGAGGAGTCCGCCGTTGAACTGAACATCGATGTTCTGGCGCGAGCCCACGGTCGGAAACATCGGATGGTCCAGCGTCTGCCTCGTGAGGCTCACCGAGAGCTGGCTCTGCGTCCCCGGCGGGCGCCCGAAGAGCGAGGTGTCATCGACGTCCGAGAACAACTGGTAGGTGGTACGCGAGATCGAGTAGCCGAGGAACAGCCGCGTTACGCGGGAATTCGGCACCGGGAACCCGAAGCGCAGCGTGGTACCGATGCGTCGGCGGCGCCCGGTCGAGAACTGGAAGAACCGGTCGCGCGTGTTGAAGAGCGAGATCGAGCCCGACACCACGCTCTGGAAGAGCGCCGGGTCCGAGTACGCCAGCTCGAAGGCGTTGATGAAGCGGCCGAAATCCCACCGGACACGCCCCGACTTGGCCTGTCCGAAGAGGTTGGGCTGTTCGTACCCCAGGAAGCCCGAGAGCCCTACGCCCCCGCCCACCGAGGTCCCGAAGTTCACGGACCCCGTATTCTTCTCCTTGACGTGAAAGATGATGTTGACGTCACCGTTGTCCTGAGGCTGGATGTCCGGCGGCGGCATCGGGGTCTCGAAGAAGCCAAGCGAGGAGATGCTCTGATAGCTCCGCAGCACGCGGTCCTGACTGTAGACATCTCCGGGAAGGATGAAGATCCGGTCGCGGATGACCCACTCGTAGGTGTAGTCGTTGCCAACGATCGAGACGCGATTGACGAACGCGGGCTGACCCTCGTTGATGATCCAGCTCGCGTCGACCGTGGCGGGACGCCCGTCCTCGGGCGGGTGCTTCGAGACCACCGGGTTGATCTGAACGTAGAGGTACCCTTCGTTGCGGTACGCCTCCTGCACGCGCTGGACGGCTTCGTTGAAGGCCACCTGGTTGAAGACCTGGCCCTTGCCGCGGTCGGCGCCGCCCCCCAGCCCGAGACTCCGTAGCAACCCACCCTCCGGCTTCTGGAAGTACTTCTTCAGATCCTCCGTGGTAAACTGGCTGTTTCCCTCGATCGTGAAGTCGCCGAGCCGATATTGTGGGCCCTCCTCGACGTCGACCTCGAGCCGTGCCTTGCCCGTCCGAGGGTCCACGATGACCGTGTCGGAGCGTACCTGGAAGTCCAGAAACCCCCGGGACCTGTAGAGCTGCGGCAGCCCATCCGTGAGGTCGGTGTCGAAGCGCTGGGCGTCGTAGGAACCGGGGCGGAACCACCAGAAGCCCTCCGGCTTCGTGGACATGGCGCCGATCAGGTCGCCCCGGCCAACACGCTCGTTGCCGCGGAAGACGACCTGGGCCACGGTCACACGCCGGCCCTCGTTCACGTCGAGGTACAGATCGATCTCGTTGTCGGCGCCCTTGACCGGTTCCTGCCGCTCCTCGATCGCGGCGAAAGGAATGCCTTTGGCCGCCAGCTCCCGGCGGATCAAGGCCTTCGCGTTCAACACGCGCTGCGGAGAATACGGCGCGCCCGGACGCAGGCCCGTGGTGTCGCGTACCTGCTTGGGCGAAGCGTGCTCGAGGCCCGTGATCGACACCCGCCGCAGCAGCGCCTGCTCGCGGACCTCGACGACGAGTACGACGGGCTCGCCTGGGTTGCCCCGTGCCCGCACGGTGATGTCGGCGAACTGCTCGGAGCGGAAGAGGTTCTTGATGCCGCGCTGGATCTCCCGGAAGTTCGTCGCCTTACCCGACTGGATACCGAAGACCGAAAGGATCGACTCACGGGTCACGCGATGGTTGCCGACGACCTCCAGGGAGTCGATGCGCACTTGCTGGGTGCCACCGGTCTGTGCCTGGAGCTCCGGCGCCGTGGCCATCAGCGCCATGACCGCGAAGAAGGCCGCCGCCACTGCGGTGGCCTTCTTCGCCGAGGCCCTCCGGAAGCTTCCCTCGCCCGTCACGTCTTCGTCTTTGTCCCGGCCTTGAGAATCAGGGCCCCGCCTTCGTCATCCACGCCGACCTCGATCTCGTCGCCGGCCGAGAACTCCGCCATGAGAATCTTCTCGGACAGCGGGTCTTCGAGGTACCTCTGGATCGCCCGCCTGAGCGGGCGGGCCCCGAATTTCTGGTCGTAGCCCTGGTCAGCCAGGAAACTCACCGCCGCGTCGCTCAGGCGCAGCGTCATCTCCTCCTCCGCCAACCGGCTCTTCACGTCCTGCATCAGGATGTGGACGATCTCCGCGATCTCGTTGCGCGACAGGGGGTGGAAGACGATCACGTCGTCCACGCGGTTGAGGAACTCGGGATTGAACGCGCGTTCGATCTCCTGCCGTACCTTGTCCTTCATCACGTCGTAGGCGCTCTGCGGGTCTCCCGACTGGAAACCGAGGCCCCCACCCTTGGTGATGTCGCGCGCCCCCAGGTTGGACGTCATGATCAGCACGGTGTTCTTGAAGTCGATCACGCGCCCGTAATTGTCGGTCAGATGCCCCTCGTCGAGGACCTGGAGAAGGATATTGAACACGTCGGGATGCGCCTTCTCGATCTCATCGAGCAGGACCACCGCGTAGGGCCTTCGCCGCACGGCCTTCGTCAGCGTGCCGGAGTCCTCGTAGCCTACGTACCCGGGAGGCGCACCGATCAGGCGAGAAACGGAGAACTTTTCCATGTACTCGCTCATGTCCACGCGGATGAGCGCCTCCCGGTCGGCGAACAGGAACTCCGCAAGCGCCCGGGCCAACTCGGTTTTTCCCACGCCCGTGGGCCCGGAGAAGATGAAGGAGCCGATGGGGCGTCGCGGGTCCTTGAGCCCCGCCCGGCTCCGCCGGATGGCGCGGCAGATCGCCTCGATCGCGTCCTGCTGTCCGACGATCCTCTTGTGCAGCTCGTCTTCCATGTGAACGAGCCTGTCGGACTCCGTCTGGCGGATCCTCGTGACCGGAATGCCGGTCCACCGCGCCACGATGAATCCCACATCGTCCGCGCTGATCTCGGGCCGGTGCCGCTTGCGCTCCTCCTCCCATGCCTCCTGCCGCTGGCGGATCTCCTGGCTCAGCTCCCGTTCCTCGTCGCGTAGCTCGGCGGCGCACTCGAAGTCCTGGTTGCCGATCGCCTCTTCCTTGCGGCGGGCGATCTCGGCAAGCTGCTCCTTGAGCTCCTCGACCTCGGGCGGCGGCACCTGACTGGCAATGCGCGCGCGCGCACCCGCCTCGTCGATGACATCGATGGCCTTGTCGGGCAGGAACCGGTCGGTGATGTAGCGGTCGGCCAGACGGGCGGCGGTCTCGAGCGCATCATCGGGGATGATCACGCGGTGGTGATCCTCATAGTGGCTTCTCAGACCCTTGAGGATGTCGACGGTTTCGTCGACGGCCGGCGGATCCACGATGACCGGCTGGAAGCGCCGCTCGAGCGCCCCGTCCTTCTCGATGTACTTGCGGTACTCGTTGAGGGTCGAAGCCCCGATGCACTGGAGCTCGCCACGCGCCAGCGCAGGCTTGAGCATGTTTGACGCGTCGATGGCGCCTTCCGCGGCACCCGCGCCGACCAGCGTGTGCAACTCGTCGATGAAGAGGATCACATTCTGGCTCTGCTGGATCTCGTTCATCACGGCCTTGAGCCGCTCCTCGAACTGCCCGCGGTACTTCGTACCCGCAATCACGGCCGCCATGTCCAACGCCAGCACGCGGTAGTCCTGAAGCGCCTCGGTCACCTCGTTCTTGCTCACGAGTTGGGCCAGCCCTTCTACGATCGCGGTCTTGCCCACACCCGGTTCACCGATGAGCACGGGGTTGTTCTTCTTGCGCCGGCACAGGATCTCGATGACCCGCTCGATCTCCATTGCCCGCCCGATGGTCGGGTCGAGCTTGCCCGCGCGGGCGAGTTCCGTGAGGTCACGACAGAAGTGGTCGAGCGCCGGAGTCTTGGACTTCTTCTCACCCGCCTTTCCGGGAGACTGCGGCCCGGAACCGCCTCCGATGCCCGCGGGCTCGGCCGAACCGACGTCGGAGCCCAGGACCTTGAGGGTCTCCGCCCGCGCCTCCTCGAGCGTGACGCCGAGGGCATTCAGCACCTGGGCCGCGATGCCCTTCTCCTCGCGGAGCAGGCCCAGCAGGAGGTGCTCCGTGCCGACGTACGAGTGGTTGAAGTCGCGCGCCTCCGCCATGGCGAACTCGAGTACCTTCTTCGCCCGCGACGTGTAGGGGAGCTCGCCGAGCGCAATCGTAGCCTTGCCTTTACGCACCGATTCCTCGACACGCTCATGGATCTGATCGAGATCCACGTTGAGGTTCGTGAGCACGGCCGCCGCCACGCCCTCTCCCTCGCGGATGAGCCCCAGGAGAATGTGCTCGGTGCCCACGTAGTCGTGCTGGAGCCGGATGGCCTCTTCCCGGGCCATGGCCAGAACCTTCCGAACCCGGTCGGTGAAGTTGTAGTTCATCTCCCCTCTGGAGGCCCCCGGTCGTGGGGCTCGGTGGGTATGTCGCCGCTCTCGTGGTCAGGAGCGACATCCCCCTCATTGGCCAGAATCCGCCGGACGAACGCCGCGCGGTGCGCGTCGCCTTCCGCCGGGGTGAGGTCACGGCCCGCAGCGTCCTCTAGATGAGCCGGCTGCGTGAAAATCATCATCTTGTTGAGCGTGTATACCCGGAGCCTGGGAAGGAGTTTCAGGCTTACGCCGAGGCGCACACCACTCAGCAGATTCATCAGTTCCTCGAACGAGAGGGCGCGCGCGTACCGCAGCAGTCCGTACGCTCTCCAGATCTTGTCCTCCGTCACGGCGCGGGCGTCGCGCAGCAGCACCTGGCGAGCATGCATCTCGTACTGGATCACCTGGCGGGCGATCCGGTCGAGGTGGCCGACGAGATCGTCCTCGGTCGTTCCGAGTGTGGTCTGGTTGGACACCTGGAAGAAGTTGCCCACGACCTCGGAGCCCTCGCCGTAGAGCCCGCGGAAGGTCAATCCGACCTGGGACAACCCCTGGAGCACCTTGCCGATCTCCTTGGTCAGGACCAGCCCCGGAAGGTGCATGAACACCGAAGCGCGCAGGCCGGTGCCCACGTTGGTCGGGCACGAGGTCAGGAAGCCGAACTCATGGTGGAACGCGTACGGCAGCTCCTGGCCCAGCTCGTCGTCGAGTCGGTCCACCATGCTCCAGGCCTCCTGGAGCCGGAGCCCCGAGACCAGGGACTGGAGCCGGAGATGGTCCTCCTCGTTGGCCATGATGCTGAGCGGATCACGGGCCGAGACCAGCACCGCCGCGCCCCGCGTCGGGCCGTTGCCGGGATCTCCCAGCAGCTCACGCGACGCCAGGCGCCGCTCGAGCAGGATACGCCGCTCCCGCGTGGTCAGCTCGGCCATCTCCAGGAACGCCCCCTGCCCCTGCTTCAACCCCTCGACCTTCGCGGCCGCGCCGCGCAGCCTCCTGAGCACCGCTTCCCGGTCATTGACGCGCGCCCGCTGTCCGAACGCGTGGCCCTGCAGGTTGCGGGCCAGCCGAACGCGCGTGGACAGCACGATGTCGGCGTGGTCTCCGCTGGCGTCCAGCCATGAGAGGCCAAGATCCGGAAGGAGGCTCAAGGTGTCCACGGCGCGTTATCCGGCGGGTTCCAGGGTGCGGATCTCGTCGCGCAGCGCCGCGGCCCGCTCGAAGTTCTCGGTCTCGACGGCGCGCTGGAGTCGCCGGCGCAGCGCCTCGACCCGACGTTCTCGATCCGTGGCCGAGGGGTCGGGCGGCAGGTACACCTTGCCCTGGTGCTGGGTGCCGCCGTGGATCCGCCGCAGCAACCCTCGAAGGTACGTCTCGAAGGTCACGTAGCAGTGGGGACACCCCAGCCGGCCGCTCTCACGGAACCCCGCGAAGGTAATCCCGCAGAAGGAGCACTGCACTTCGGCGTGTTCCGCGTGGGCGTGCGCGTCCTCGCCCATCTGAGCGAGAAAATCGGTCAGCGGAAACCCCGAGGGGTCCGCCGCGGTCTCGAGCCCCTTCTCCGCGGCGCACTTCTCGCAGAGGTGGATCGTCGACATCTCGTTGTTGATGATCTGCGTCAGATGCACCACCGCATCGTGCGATCCGCAGTTGTCACACACCATGTCCGCCATGTCCTGGTCCCCGGAGCGCGTCCTCCCCGGAAGGCTCGCCCTGTCCGGATGTGGCCGGCGCGAGCACGCCTCCGGCGAGCAGAAGCGCTCGGTCGGCCCGGCCCGCCAGCTCCCGGTTGTGGGTCACGATGACCATCGACAGCTCCCCGGCGTCCTTCACGTCGAAGAGGAGGTCATGCAACCGTTCGCTCGTCTGCGTATCCAGATTCCCCGACGGTTCGTCCGCGAGGAGAACCAGTGGCCGGTTGACGAGCGCCCTTGCCACCGCCACGCGCTGCTGTTCTCCCCCGGACAGCTGCCTCGGCTTGTGCCCGGTACGACCCTCCAGGCCAACCGCCGCGAGCAGCTCGCGCGCCCGATCCTTCGCGTCGGCGCGTCCGGTGCCGGCGATCAGCGCGGGCATCATGACATTCTCCAGAGCCGTGAACTCTCTCAACAGGTGATGGAACTGGAACACGAACCCGATGTGCCGGTTCCGGATCTCCGCTACAGCCTCGTCGTCGAGATCGGCCACGTTGCGCCCACCGACCAGCACCTGTCCCGACGTGGGCCGGTCGAGCGCCCCGAGGAGGTGCAGCAGCGTGGATTTCCCGGCGCCGCTGGCTCCTGTGATCGCCAGCACTTCGCCCGTCTCTACCCGCACGCTTACCCCTTCCAGGATGCGGAGTTCACTGCCGTCTCCGCCGATGAACGTCTTGTGGAGATCCCGGGCTTCGACGGGTGGGCGAGGGGCGCTGTCACTCATGGCGGATCGCGTCGACCGGCTCGAGGGCGGCCGCCTGAAGCGCGGGGTAGATCGTCGCTGCGAGCGCCACCAGCACCGATGCGAGCACGATGGTCACGAGGTCGAACGGCTCGAGCGAGACCGGCAACCGGTCGACGAAGTACACGTCCGGGGGAATCCGGATGACGTCGTAGCGATCGAGGATCCAACAGAGGATCACGCCCAGCGTGCTGCCCACGGCGGTACCCACCAGCCCGATCCACATGCCCTGGAGGACGAACACGCGTAGGATGCCCCGGCGGGTCATTCCCATGGCCTTGAGAATGCCGATCTCACGCGTGCGGTCCGCCACGACCATCACCAGCGTGCTCACGATGTTGAAGGCGGCCACCACCACGATGAGAAAGAGGATGAGTCCCATGGCCAGTTTCTCCAGCTTCAGCGCGCTGAAGAGGGCCCGGTTCGTGGTAATCCAGCTCTCGACATAGTACGGGAAGCCGAGGCGGGCCTGGATGGCGTCTCCCACCTCGGTGGCCCTTCCCGGATCGGTCGTCCGCACGCCGATGCCCGACACCTCGTCGTCCGCCGACAACCCGAGGAGGTCCTGCGCCGCGTCCAACGTGGTGTACACGTTCTGGGTATCGTAATCGTACATCCCCGTGGTAAAGGTGCCGGTAACCTCGAACTGGCGCAGCGTGGGCACCATCGAGCCGAAGATGTCGGTCTTCAGGTTCTCGAACGAGCCCAGGATCAGGGTATCGCCCTTGAAGATCTGCAGGCGATCCGCGAGCCCGCTCCCCAGCAGCAGCGGGTAGATGCTATCGGAGGAAGCCTCGAGCGAGAGCACGCCTGCCACGATGTCGGCCTCCATGTCGGTGGGCGCCACACGCCCCGGCTCGATCGAGATCCCGTAGAGGTTCGCGGGCTGTGTGTAGTCCGCCGCCCGGGGACGGACGACCACCTGAGAGAGCACGAACGGAGCGGCGCCCACGACCCCGTCCGTCGCGAGGACGGTGTCGAGCACCGGCCGCCAATCCTTCATGCGGAGCGCCGAGCCCTGCTCAAGGACGATGATGTGGGGGGTCGAACCCAGGATCTTCGCCCGGAGATCTTCCTGCATGCCGGTCATGACCGCGATGACCACCACGAGCGCCGTGACCCCGACGATCACGCCCCCGAGCGCAATCCAGGTGATGAGCGAGAGGAAGCCCTTCCGGCCCCGGCTCGAGCTCAGATAGTGCCGCGCGATGAACCAGTACAGGCGGCGACGCGACGCGGCCGTGGCGGCTGAGGACGGAGGCTCCCCGCCGGACGCGGTACTCATTCCTCGGACCGGAGGATCGGAAAGAGGATCACGTCGCGGATCGATGGCTGATCGGTCAGGATCATCACGAAGCGGTCCACACCCATCCCCACCCCTCCCGTAGGCGGCATCCCGTACTCCAGCGCACGAAGGTAGTCCTCATCCACCTGCTGCGCCTCCTCGTCGCCCGAAGCCCGGAGCCTCGCCTGCGCCTCGAAGCGCGCACGCTGCTCGAGCGGGTCGTTCAACTCGGAGAAGGCGTTGAATACCTCCATGCCCGCCAGGTACAGCTCGAAGCGCTCGGTCAGGCCGGGACGCTCCCGGTGGGGCTTGGCCAGCGGGCTCAGCTCCCGGGGATGGTCGAGGACGAAGGTCGGTTGGATCAGACGCGGCTCGACGAGCTCTCCGAAGAGCTTGTCGATGAGCTTCCCGCGCCCGGCCCCATCGAGTTGGGGGATCGCCAGATCTTCGGCGCGCCGGCGCAACTCCCCGTCCTCCATCTCCCTCACGTCGCTCGCCATAGCCTCGGACAGCGCCTCCAGCAGGCGGATGCGGGGAAAGGGGGGCTCGAACCGGATCTCCTCGCCGCGGTACGTCACGACCCGGCCACCCGTTACCCGCTCCACGACATCGAGGGTCAGGCGCTCGACCAGCCCCATCTGGTCCTCGTAGTCCGAGAACGCCTGGTACCACTCCAGCATCGTGAATTCCGGGTTGTGACTCCGGTCAATTCCCTCGTTGCGGAAATCTTTGGAGATCTCGTAGACGCGGTCCATCCCCCCGACGATGAGCCGTTTCAGATACAACTCGTCGGCGATGCGCAGGTACATGGTGCGGTCAAGCGCGTGGTGCCGTGTGACAAACGGCCGAGCCGAGGCGCCCCCATAGAGCGGCTGCAACACGGGGGTTTCCACCTCCAGGAAGCCTTCTCGATCCATGAAGCGGCGCAGCTCGGTGATGACGTGAGCCCGCGTGCCGAAGACCTGCCGCACCTCCGGGTGCACCGCCAGGTCCGCGTAGCGCTGCCGATACCGGCTCTCGGTGTCGGCGAAACCGGAGTGGACCACCCGCTCGCCGGTCTCCGCGTCGACCTCGACCTTCCCGAACGGTAGCGGCCTGAGCGACTTCGTCAGCAGCTCCCACGACTCCACGCGCAGCGTCACCTCTCCCATCCGGGTGCGAAAGAGCGGGCCGACGACACCGACCCAGTCACCCAGGTCCAGAAGGTCGAGCAGTCCGAAGGACTCGTCGCCCAGGACGTTCTTGCGGAAGTAGAGCTGGATGCGCCCGCTCGCGTCCTCCAGGTCGGCGAAGACACTCCGGCCGTGCGAGCGCCAACCGACCAGGCGCCCTCCGATCCGGGCGGTCTCGCCGTCGCCGTTCCCGGTGAGCGCGCCACGTTCCTCCACGTCTTCGAAGCGCTCGATCGCCTCCGCCGTGCGGTGCGTCGGGTCGAAGTTGTACGCGAACGGCTCGATCCCGCGCTCCTTCAGAGCACGGAGTTTCTCACGTCTGGCACGCAGCACCTGATTGAGATCGTCCATGGCGGCCGCGAAAGGCTGCTAGCAGCCCGTGGTAGAATTACGGCGGGCCTCACGCAGGGGTCTCGCGAGACTCAGAGTAGGAACGACGACGAGTCGTGGTGGGTCCACGGCAAGGAGGAGAGACGACCTATGAGGCCGCGACCCCCCTGCGCCCCTCAACATGTCTGACATGAGCGTACGGTTCGTGGGTTGCGGTGGCACGGCG
>Ga0114931_10001046_pt1 | contig 35015 bp, 23 predicted proteins | sample 2SBtaG_FD_89579 | JGI IMG/M metagenome (GOLD analysis project Ga0114931, IMG submission 89579) | Deep subsurface microbial communities from Kolumbo volcano to uncover new lineages of life (NeLLi) - 2SBTROV14_V59a metaG | ecosystem: Environmental > Aquatic > Marine > Volcanic | place: Kolumbo... | reverse complement strand
GAAGTAGGTCAGGGTGTCGGTGAACGAGCCCGCCGCGAAGATGGCGGCTTCGCCGATGAAGTCGTTCCAGGCGAAGGTGTTCTGGGCCTCGTCTTTGGCGGTGGAGTTCGGCAGGTTTATCGCGGTGCCGCCCATCACCAGCACCGACAGCGGCACCGACTGCGTGATCGAATCGGGCCAGACCGAGTCCGGGAACAGCTTCTTGTACTCGTCTTGTCCGAGCGGGAGCGTCTCGGCCTGCACGTTGTCGCTGTCGACGCTGCCGTCTTTGCTGGGGAAGCGGAAGCCGTTGCGACGGAACGCTTCACCGAAGGGGTTGAGTTTCGGGAAGACCGTGTGGCAGGTGACGCAGCTGGTCTTGTACTTGCGAGCGAAGGAGGGAACGGCGTGCGCCTTCTTTGTGCCGCCGAAAAAGACGAACACGGCCGCCAGGAGGGCGGCGAGGCAGGTGGTGAAGGCTCGGGAATGGAGCCGGGGGGAGTGGGGAAGGGGGGGATTGAGGTATGTCATTTCTCCAGACCTGGTCTTGGGGAAGCAGGTGGTCTCGCGTCCGCCCTCTGCAGCTAGCGTGCCAGCGGCGAATCGCGCATTGGTTGCAGCGGCCAGCGGCTGAAACGCCCGTGTGACGCATCTCGTGCGCTCCTCCCGGATCAGCTGCGCGTCCATTGCGCCGAAAACATGCTGCAAGTCATTGCGGCGCAGCATGTGCGCGATTCCGGCGTCACGTTGACGAGACGCAGTCACACGAACGCGACAGGCGTCAATGTGCGCCTGCTCGCCGTTCAGGAGCGGAAATCAGCCGGCGCCAGGCCGTACTTCTTCAGTAGTCGATACAGCGTGCCGCGAGGGAGCTGGGCGTCGGCAGCGGCCTGGTTCACGTCGCCTCTCGTGCGCAGCAAAAGGCCCGTCAGGTACTCGCGCTCGAACGCCTCGATGCGATCCGTTCGCTGGTCGAAGAAGCTGCCGTTCGTTCCCTTCGAAGAAACGCTGGTGGGCGCGCCGGCCTGCGCCACGACGGGGTCAGGCAGGTCGTCGGCGCCGATGCTGTCGCCGCGCGCCATGGTGAGCGCGCGCCGGAGCACGTTCGACAGCTCGCGCACGTTCCCGGGCCAGGAGTACCGGCACAGGATCTCGAGCGATTCGCTGTCGAGCTGGATGCCCGGCTTGCCCATCTGTTCGGCGTAGCGGTTGATGAAATGTGCGACCAGAAGCGGGATGTCCTCGCTCCGCTGCCTGAGCGGCGGCAGCTCGATGCGGGCGACGTTGATGCGGTAGTACAGATCCTCGCGGAACCTGCGTTCGCGCATTTCTTCTCCCAGATCCCGGCTGGTGGCGGCAATCACGCGCACGTCCACGTCGATCTCGTCCTTGCCGCCCACGCGGCGCACCTTGCGCTCCTGCAGCACCCTGAGCAATTTCGATTGGAGCCGCGGCGGCAGCTCGGCGATCTCGTCGAGGAAGAAGGTGCCGCGACTCGCGTATTCGAGAAGCCCCAGACTGCGCGACTCCGCGCCGGTGAACGCGCCGCGCTCGTGGCCGAAGAGCTCGGACTCCATCAGGTTGTCCGGGATGGCGCCGCAGTCCACCGGTACGAAGCGTTGATCCTTGCGTGGGCTTCGGCCATGGAGGCTTCGCGCGACGAGCTCCTTGCCGGTGCCCGTCTCGCCCAGGATGAGCACGTCGGCATCGGTGGCGGCCACGCGCTGGATGAGCCCGAATACCTTCTGCATGGCGTCGCTGCGCCCGACGATCTCGTCGAACAGGTGGGCTCGCTCGACCTGGCGCGACAGCAGCCGGTTTTCGTCGCGGAGGCGTCGCTCGTCCAGAAGCCGCTTGGCCAGCTTCTGCAGCTCTTCTGGGCGGAAGGGCTTGCCGAGGTAGTCCGCCGCGCCGAGCTTCATGGCCTCGACGGCCGTTTCGACCGTGGGGTAGGCGGTCAGGATCAAGGCCGGCAATGTCGGATCATGCTCCCGGGCCACCCGCAGGAGATCCACGCCGTCCATCCCCGGCATTCGTATGTCCGTGATCAGCAGGTCGAACGACTCTTGTGCGATCAGGGCGGCGGCCCGTGCGCTGCGCTGTTCGAGCACGACCTCGACGTCGGGCAAGAGATCGAGAGTATCGCCGCACACTTCGAGCATGCCTTCTTCGTCGTCGACAACCAGTACCCGCGACGCCATCAGTGATCCTCGTCTGTCGAAACCGCTACGGGCAGGCTGACGGTGAACGTCGTTCCCGCGTCCGCGGCGCTGCTGACCTCGATTCTGCCGCCATGCGCCTCGATGATACCCTGGCAGATCGCCAGGCCCAGGCCGGTCCCGTGGTCGTCGTCCTTTGTGGAGAAGAACGGTTCCCAGATGCGTGCCAGCACGTCCGCCGGGATGCCGTGGCCGTCGTCGCCGATGGCCACGGCTACGGCCGGTCCGCTGTCCAGCTCGGCGGCCTGCGCCGTCGCGCTGATGATCCCGCCGTCATCGACGGCATCCAGCGCGTTCAGAAGCAGGTTCAAGAAAACCTGCTCCAGCTCGCCGGCGTTGGCCTCCACGTCGATGGGCGACGGACCCAGCTGATCCTCCAGCCGCACTCCGCCAGCCTGCGCGCGCTGTTCGACCATCGCCATCGCGTTCCGGACCAGCGCGCACACGTCGACCGGACTCCGCGCCGCAGGCGATGGGCGCCCATAGGACAGCAGCCCGCGCGCGATATCTGCGACCCGATCGGAAAGTGCGACGATCTTCTCGAGCTCCGCGGCGACTTTCGGCGAAAGCTCGTCGCGGCGCGCCGACAGGAGCAGGCGCGCCTTGCCGCTGATGATTGCGATGGGGTTGTTGACCTCGTGTGCCACCTGTCCTGCGAGCCGGCCGACGGCGGCCATCTTGCCCGCGGTGAGGAGCTGGGCCTGGGCTCGCTTCTGCTGTGTGATGTCCTGGGCAAGCTCGGCGACCTGGACGATGCCGCCGTCTGCATCGAGCACCGGAGCGGTCGTCAGTTGGTAGATCCGCTCGCTATCGGGAGGTTCCGCTCCGGACTTGTCCGGCAGTCGAACCTCGGTGACGCGCGTCTGTCCGTCTTTCATGGTGTCGCGCGCTGGAACGAGCATGATCGCGCTGTCCGGACAGCAGCCTGGTTCGAACCACTCGCGCCAACGGCTGTTCAGCCATTCCGGCTCGAGTTGGGCGTTGCAGACGCGCAGTCCCGTTCCGGTTGTGGCGAGGGCCTGTTCGAGCAACTGCCGCTCCCCCAACGCCCGGTCTGCCATGGCTTCGAGACGCAGCTCGTTGGTGCGGGCGCGCTCGGCCAAGGTGGTGACGAAATACGCGATTAAACCCAGCATGACCGCCTGCACCGTGACCCGGTTGACCACGAAAAGCAGGTCGTCGGGGGGGGCGAGCTGGCTCGCCCGGCCGTGCGGGAAGAGCCCGAAGGCGTAGTGCGCGATCGCCTGGCTGTATTCCAGCCAGGCCGTCACTGCGAAGAGCAGCGCCGCGAAGCCGGCCACGGCGTAGCAGCGCCGGGGCGTCAGCAGCACTCCCGCGATGACCACGTGAAACAGCGCCATCATCGAGAGTGGGTTTTCCACCCCGCCGGAGAAGTGGACCAGGAGCGCGAGCAGCAGCAGATCCGTGACGATCTGGACTTCCAGATAACGCAGGTGCGGTCGGGCGGCGGTGACGGTGTACAGGACGTTCGTTGCGGCCAGCAGTGTGATCGTCAAGACGAGGGGGGACCACACCGCGTCCGGGAGGATCGACAGCACGCGCACCGCCAGCACCACCAGCGCAGTGGCCACCACGACGACGAGCCAGCGCATCTGGATCAGCCAGCGCGTGTAGTGGGCGACCCGGTCGGCTTCGCGGGCCTGCGAGCGTTTCACGACCGGGGCTGCTGGCGCGGGAGCAAGCAGCGGCGGCGAGGCGCGCAGCAGCGACCACCCCACGACCAGGGCCGTCAGCACCGACGAGACGATTCCGCGCACCAGGTGCTCGAGGTGGACCGTCGCGCTGCCTGCTCCCGCGAGGAGCGTCTGCTCGACCAGCTCTCCGGCGCTGTAGCAGAGCACGATCGTGAGCGCGCCCAGCATGATCGCGAGCGTCAGGTCCGAGCCCGGGCGCCGGGGTTTCGTTGTCTCCGACGGCGAATCGAGGTGCATCCGGCGATCCAGAACTACCAGCAATCCACAGTCCGCTCCATTCCCGTAGGCAGGAAGCTATGATGTCAGTCAAGCTGCGGACGCGCTGGGCGCGTCAGGCGGCGGTGCTGTTTCCGGGAAAAACCCCGCTGCCAGCCCCGGATCTCGCGGTCCAGACGCGGGTTGGAGGGCTGGCACACAAAGTGCTGCGGTGCTCCTGCCCGACTGGTTTCCCACCGGTCGAAGTAGACGATGCGCACGGCTCCCGCCAGAAATCGCGCACATTGTGCGCTCGGCCTACTGAAGGCGCCCCTGCGCACTCTGCGGGGGCGGTTCTTCGCGCTGTTGGTGGCGCTGGGGGTGCTCGCGCTCGGGCCGTGGCTCGTTTCGCGGGCGGCCAACCACAGCGTCAAGGGCTTTGCGCGCGAGATGGATCTGGCGGCCTCGCTCCGCCAGCGCCTGCTGCGGATCGAGGAAGAACTGTCGGCTCCCACGCCGCTCCCTGCCGAGCGCGCGCAGACGGTCAGGCGGATGCTGGGCGAGCAGCACGCGGCCCTCGTCACCTTGATCCACGGGGCAGCGGCGCGCGGCATCCCGGCCTGCCCCGACCAGCGGACCTGCGCCCGACTGGGGCGCCACCTCGAGCGCTGGGACCACCAGCTCGCGCCCCGCTTCAGGGAAGCGCTGCGTGATGGGCCATCGCCCCGGACTACCCTGCTCGCGCACGACGAGCAACGCTCGCTGGACCGTACCGTGCACGGCATCGCCGACTCGCTGCAGGCGCGCGCCGCCGCGATCACCACGTTCGGCACGGCCGCCGGTGCGGCGTCGCTGCTTCTGGTCACGTTCATCGGGTTCGGCGTGTGGGAGGTGTTCGGTCGCATCCGCCGCCTGCAGGTTGCCAGCCAGGAGAGCTCCGAGCAGGCGCTGCTGCGCGAGGGTTCGGGGGACAACGAACTGGCGACCCTGGCCCGGGCTCTGCTCGATGGCCTGCGCGCTGCGCGGGCCAGCCGCGAGGCAGATCGGCTCCATCTCGAAGAGCTTCGCGAGCAGCAGCAGGCGACGCGCGCCTTCGTGCAGGCGCTGAATGGCTGGATTGCGGGTGTGGGCGAGCTCGACCCGGCGTTGGAGCAGATGGCCCGCGTGGCCGACTACGAGAGCGCAGAGCTCGAGACGGCTCCCGATGGCGCGCGCCGCTTCGCGCTGGAGTCCGTCGCTGATTCGAATCGCGTCGTCCGCCTGGCCTGGCGCGACGAGCTGCTCTGCGCCTTGACCCTGCATGAAGGAGCCGCCGAGGCGACATCCCGGAGCCGCGCGGCGCTGGTCGAGACGCTGACGCAGGTGTTGACGCTCGCGTGCCTGGCGCGTCGGGTTCTGGGGGAACGCGAGCGCCGCGCGGAGGTCGCGAGCTCGCTCGCCAGTGCGGCGACGCTTGGGCCGGGGCCCTCGGTGCTGGGCGAGTCGCTCTTCCAGCTCATCCGCTACGACCGCGCGCAACTGACGCGCGTCGACGATGCGGGACGCCCGGTGGACTCATGGCAGCTCGACCGGCGCGAGCTCCGGCTGCTGCCGCTTCCAGGTTCCGTCGAGTTGCCCAGCGAGCCCACGCTTCTCGACGCCCCGCTCGCGGGTTCCAGCGCTCCGTGGACGCTTCTTCTGCCGCTCGAGGTCGGGGGGCAGAAGGTCGGCGTCTTGTCCCTGGAGCGCGAGTCGGGGGGATTCGCGTTGCAGGAACGTGAGACCGCAGCCGGGCTGGCGCCGGTGCTGGCCTCTACGCTGGTGCGCATGCAGCTGACGGAACGGCTGCGCGTCTCGGAACAATGGACCACCATCGGGGCCTTCGGTCGCATGCTCGCAGACGAGCTGCGCAATCCGCTGAACGGTCTGTCGCTGCAGATCCAGCTCTTCGAACGCCGCCTGGGTCGCCTGCCGGCGTCGAACGAGGACCGCACGCGCCTCCGCCAGCATCTCGGAGCGATCCACGACGAGCTGACCCGCATGGAAACCCTGCTCGGCGAGTATCTGAGCCTGCACCCGTCGGCCGGCGAGCTGAAGCTCGAGCAGGTCGACCTGGCACTGCTCCTGTCGGAGCTCCTGGATGCGCACGGCGACCTGCTGCGCGATCAGGACGTCGAGCTCGAGGCCGCCATCTCTTGCGGGCCCGCTGTGGTGATCGGCAATCCTGCACGGCTCCGCAGCGTCGTCGACAACCTGCTCCGCAACGCGGTCGAGGCGATGCAGAACATGCCGACACGTCGGCTGGGCGTTTCGCTGGGGCGGCTCGGCGGCGAGTGGGAGATACTGATCCGGGATACCGGCGCGGGCATCGATGACCCGGTCGCGATATTCTCGCCCGGCTACACCACGAAGCCGAGCGGAACCGGGATGGGCCTGCCGCTCGCGTTGCATACGGTGTTGCAGCACCACGGGCGTCTGCTTGCGCGCCTCGTCGAGGGAGGCGGCAGCGAGTTCGCGTTGACGCTTCCGGCTGCTGACGACGCGGGCGACGAGCGGCAGCTTCTGCACGACGCATTGCGCGGCTAGCAAGAATTGCGCCGTGGCGGGGCCGGCCTTTCCGGAAATCGCTGGAATTTCGCCCCTGCGCGCTTGACGCCGTGCGTCGCGCGGAGGCACGGCGCTTGCTACCTGGGCTTCGGATTCCATACGGTGCAGATTGATAGTCCGCAACGGGCGGTGCGGCACCCCGGGTCATGGAGGCGCGGCGCATTTGGCGCAAGCGTCGACAATCCAGGCAGGGCACATGGGGGCCTGCATATCCTGGACTTGACGACTTGGCCCGGATATCACGGGCGCTGGCTTCCGGACTAGCGAGCTTCCCAGCACCGGCGTTAGGTTGAGCCTTGAGCGACGACGGCCCCGAACCGCGGGAAGAAGAAGACGAAGCCGCGTCTGGGCGGCCTTCTGCGCCGCCCGTCCGCCCATGGTGGTCCCGCAGTTGGCTGTGGTGGCAGGCCGGAATCCTGGTCGTCGTCGTCCTTGCCCTGGTCGGTCTGGATCGCGCACAGAAGCACGTCGCGCAGCCGCAGTTCTGCGGGTCTTGTCACACGACGGACGTGCACGAGCTCCAGGCGAGCGTGCACAAGAGCCTAGAGTGCAAGGCGTGCCACGAAGACCGCGTCGGGCAGAATCTGCACCAGTGGGCGCTCGGTCTGATTTCGAAGACCCGGATCACGCCGCACGGCAAGGTCGACCCCGGTCGCTGTCGCAGCTGCCATACCCGAGGGGAGAAGAATCCCTCGGACATCGCCACCACGAACGGGCATCTCGTGCACGTGTTCGAGGCGGGCAAGCCGCTCGCCTGTTCCTCGTGCCACAAGTGGAAGGACCACCGGACCACCCCGCAGTCGGAGGCCTGCGCCGGCTGCCACAAGAAGGTGCACACCTTTGGCGGGCACGCGAAGGCGTTCCACGGCAAGCCCGTTTCCTGCCTTTCGTGCCACAACTACCTGGCCCGGGTGGAAGGGGGCGCGCAGACGCCTGCGCAGAGCTGCCAGCGCTGTCACGGCAGCGCGAACCAGCCGAAGACGGCCTCGCGGTTCGCGCAATTCGTCAAGGCGGACCCGATCCAGTCGACGATGATCCACGGAAACCTGCAGACCTGCGCGGTGTGCCATCAGCCGCACGACAAGGCGCGCGACAAGCGCTTCCGCGGGCAAGATTGCACGCTTTGCCACGCGAAAGTCACGACGGAGTTCCACGACACGAAGATGCCGGACCGCTTCTCGTGCACGACGTGCCACAAGCCGCACGGTCCGCGCAGCTCGCTAATCAAGGCGTGTACGCGTTGCCACAAGGACAAGATGGACCACGGGATGCTCGCGTCGCAGCACTCCCGGTGCTCGAAGTGCCACGAGGCTCACAGCTTCCAGGCCAGCGTGAGCGGCTGCAGAGACTGTCACGCCGACAAGGCGCTAGTCCTCGCATCCTGGAACGCGAAGGCCCACAACGACTGCGAGAACTGCCACAAGCCGCACGAAGCCAAGGCACCCCAGACCTTCTGTGCCAGCTGCCACAGGAACAAGAGGCATCAGCCCCACCCGGCCTGCACTACCTGCCACGATCCGCATCAAGACACCGAGCACGTGAAGAAGTGCTCCGGGTGCCACAAGGCGAAACTGGCCCAGCTGAAAAGCTCGGCACCGCGGCACCGGGCCGGCTGCAGGACGTGCCATGCTCCGCACGCGCCGCTCGACGCGCCCAAGTCCTGCAAGGTCTGCCACTCGGACAAGGTGCAGCTCGTGGCGACCGCCGGACCACCGAAACACCAGCGCTGCGCGAGCTGCCACAAGCCCCACAGGTTTGCGGCGAGCGTGGGCGCCTGTAGGACCTGTCACAAGAATCCGACGACCGGCGTGCACACCGACGCCTGCACGAAGTGCCATCAGCCGCATGGGCCGCCGCTGGGCAAGGCGGCGTCCTGCCAGAACTGCCACAAGAACATCGGTCCGCCCGGTGGCAAGCACTCCAGGTGCCAGACGTGCCACCAAGCGGCGCACGGCCCCAAGGTCAAGGCGCCGCTCTGTGGAACCTGCCACAAGGCCAAGGCCGAGGCCGTGGCCACCTGGCCCAAGAGCGCGCACCCGACCTGTCAGAACTGCCACAACAAGCACAATCCGACGCACCCGAAGGCCTGCAGCCGGTGCCACCAGAAACAGGCGCGCCAGGTCAAGCCGACGCGGCACACGTGCAACGGCTGCCACGACGTGCACCAGCCCCTGCCGAAGAATCTCTGGAGCACGTGCAACAAGTGTCACCCGTCCCAGGTCCGGGCGGTGCGCGGTCGCGGGGCCACCCACTCGGTGTGCGGGTCATGTCACAAGCCGCATGGCTTCGCGAAGCCGAGCTGCACGTCGTGTCACAAGTCGCTCCAGGGCGCGCACAAGATCCACGCGGCGAAGGCCAAGTGCACGGATTGTCACGCGACGCACGCGCGCAAGACGCCCACGCGCAACGACTGCCTGCGCTGCCACACGAACAGGGCCAATCACTTCCCGAACGCGCAGAACTGCGCGAGCTGCCATCTCTTTGCCAAGCACTAGCGGGGGCCGGTGGACGACGAACGCCACGACAAGGATCGACAGATGACGACGGAAGACGAACCGACGGTCCCGCCCGAAGGCGAGCAATCCGAGCTCCCGTCCGAAGGCGAGGAAGTGGAGCCCCCGCGCGAACGCGAGGAAGCGGAGCCCACGTCGTCGCCCGCGGCCGGGGACGGCGATGATGACGGGGGCTCCTCGTCCGGCGACGGAGAAGGCGACGACGAGCCGCGGCAGCGGCCGCTCTACTACAACCTGGTCAGCCACATCGGAGCGCTGATCGTCGTTCTGGGCGCGATCCTGATCCTGCTGTCCCTGCTCGCCCACGTCACCAGCGGCGGCAGCAATCCCTACGTCGGCATCTTCACCTACGTCATCTTCCCGACGTTCGTGCTGGCGGGCGTGGTGACGATCCTGATGGGCATGCGCTGGGAGGCAGGGCGCCGGCGGCGGGCTGAAGCGCTGAAATTCCTGCCCTACCCGCGTATCGATCTCAACGACACGCGGCAGCGCCGGATCGTCCTGTACCTGATCGTCGGCGGCACGGTCGTCTCGACGCTCCTGGTCTGGGCGAGCTACCAGGGCTTCCACTACACCGAATCGGTGACCTTCTGCGGGCAGGTGTGCCACGTGCCGATGCAGCCGGAGTTCACCGCGTACCAGGACTCGCCCCATGCGCGCGTTCCGTGTGTCGCCTGTCACGTCGGCCAAGGTGCGAGCTGGTATGTTCGCTCGAAGCTGTCGGGTGCGCGCCAGCTCTTCGCCGTCTTGACGCACAGCTACGAGACGCCCATTCCGACGCCGGTCGCGCACCTCAGGCCCGCGCGGGAAACGTGCGAGAAGTGCCACTGGCCGGGAAAGTTCTCCGGGGCGGCGCTCCTGCAGTTGCCCCACTACCGCTACAACGAGACGAACGACGCCGAGCAGATCTCGTTGAATCTGAAGATCGGCGGCGGCAACCCCGCCCACGGCAAGAGCCAGGGCATCCACTGGCACATGGTCGTGAACAACACCATCACGTTCGCCGCGACCGACAAGAAGCTGCAGGCCATCCCCTGGGTGAAGGTGCGCCACGCCAACGGCAATGAGGAAGTGTACGTCGAGAAGGGCACGAAGTTGTCCAAGGGCGCGCTCGCGAAGCTGCCGAGGCACAGCATGGACTGCATGGACTGCCACAACCGGCCCGCGCACGACTTCAAGAACCCCGACTTCCGTGTCGATCAGGCACTGCTCCGGGGACAGATCCCGACCGACCTGCCCTGGATCAAGAAGGTCGCGGTCGATTCAGTGTTCCGCAAGTACGACGGAACCCAGGACGCGGATGCCGGCATCCGTTCCTACATCGAGAGGTTCTACGCGCAGAAGTATCCCAGGCTCCTCCAGCAGCGGAAGAAGGACATCGAGAGGACCATCAAGGTGGTCGTCTCGATCTACGATCACGGTGTCTTTCCGGAGATGAAGGTCGACTGGCGAACGTACCCCGTCAACATCGGTCATCGTGACTGGCCGGGGTGCTTCCGTTGTCATGATGGAAAGCACATGACGAAGAGCGGCAAGGTGCTGCCCAACGACTGTGCTTCGACGTGTCACACGATGCCCGAGCGCGGCAAGGTGACGCCGTTGGGACAGCCACCCGCCGAGCCGTTCCCCGAGTGGCATCCCTGGAAGATGCCCAAGGAGCACCTGGACATCAAAGGGCACGACACGGTCATGTGCTTCCAGTGCCACGCGTCCGGCAAGCGGCCGGCGCGCGAGTGCAAGGACTGCCACGAGAAGTGAATCCCGCACGGGGGAATGAGGCAGGCGATGAAAACGAACCGAGTCCTCGCACTGTGTTGCGTGATCCTGTCGGGGGTCGCGCTCACGGTCGGTTGCGGCCGCTTCCAGGCCGCCGAGCGGCAGCCCGAGGAGGGCAAGGTCAAGGTGCCGGTACTGGCGCCTGGGCCCGTCGTGACGAACCCGGCCAAGGTGCGCGACGCGCTGAAGGCCTCGGTCCACTCGAAGCTGGACTGCTCGGACTGTCACGCGCCCGCGCAGGGAACCAAGCCGGGCAAGGCGCATTGCGCCGGTTCGTGTCACGCGCCGGAGACCCAGGCCTACCTGAAGAGCGTCCACGCTACGGCGCGCAAGAACGGCAATCACCGGGCTGCCGGGTGTGACAACTGCCACGGTGCGCACGACGTGCGCCCGGCGAGCGACATCCGCTCGCGGGTCTCGCCGCGGAACATACCGCTGACCTGCGGGCAATGCCACGCGAATCCAGAGCTCGCCAAGCAGCTCGGGATCAAGCAGCCCTACGCCGGCCAACGCTACTTCGAGAGCATCCACGGGCAGGCGCTGGTCGTGCAGGGGCTCGTGGTCGCCCCGTCCTGTGCGGACTGCCACGGCAAGGCGCACGACATCTACAAGGCTAGCGATCCCCGATCCGCTGTCAGTCGCTACAACATCGTGAACACCTGCGGCCGCTGCCACACGGGCCCCAAGGAGAAGTACCTCGAGGGTATCCACGGTCAGGCGCTGCGCGCGGAGGCGGCGAAGAAAAGGGTCAAGCTGGGCTCCGCTGCTCCGAGCAAGGTCGGCGAGAAGGAACTCTCCGCCGGCATCTCCGAGGTGAGCAAGGGCAAGACGCCCCCCACCTGCGAAACCTGCCACACGGCGCATTCCATCGCCATGCCGGGGCCGGACTTCACGCTAACCAGCGACAGGATCTGCGGCAGCTGCCACGAGGATCGGCTCAAGCGCTACATGGATACCTACCACGGGCAGGCGCACGCCCTGGGCGCGGTCGCCGTCGCTTCGTGCAACGACTGCCACGGGCAGCACGACATCCTGCCGTCCACCAATCCCGCGTCCACGCTTTCGGCGAAGAACCGCATCAACACCTGCCGGAAGTGCCACGCAGGTGCGCCGGCGAAGTTCGCTGGCTACATGGCGCACGCTGACCCCAGCGACGGCGTGCACTACCCGAAGGTCCACTGGACGTACGTCGCCATGACGGCGCTCCTGCTCGGGGTGTTCGGCTTCTTCGGTTTCCATACCCTGCTCTGGTTCATCCGCTCGCTTGTCGCGCGCTCGCGCGATCCGGAAGCATTCCGCGAAAAGAAGCGGCGCGCGCGCGAAGAAAAGGGGGTGCGGCTGTATCAGCGCTTCCGGCCCGTGGATCGCTTCGTGCACTTCCTCGTGTTCACGAGCTTCCTGACGCTGGTCGCGACGGGAATGCCGCTCCGCTACCACACGACGCCCTGGGCGCATGCGTTCTTCCGCCTGATGGGCGGCGCGTCGGTAGCCGGCAGCGTGCATCGCTTCGCGGCGATGGTGACGATCGCGTACTTCCTGCTCCACCTCGGAAGCCTGTTCGTGCTGCTACGCAGGAATCGCGACAAGTACCTGAACGAAAAGGGTCACGTCAGCTGGCGGCGGCTCCTCGGCGTGGTATTCGGCCCGGATTCACCCGTCCCGCGTTGGCAGGATTTCAAGGACGTCTGGGCGCACATGAAGTGGTTCGTGGGCCTGGGTCAGAAGCCAGAGTTCGATCGCTTCACGTACTGGGAGAAGTTCGACTACATGGCGGTCTTCTGGGGCGTCGCGATGATCGGGGCGTCGGGGCTGATCCTGTGGTTCCCCGCGGTCGTGACCCACGTGCTGCCCGGTTGGGTGATCAACGTGGCGCACGTGATCCACAGCGACGAGGCGCTGCTGGCGGCGGGCTTCATCTTCGTGTTCCACTTCTTCAACAGCCACTTCCGGCCGCAGAAGTTCCCGTACGACCCGGTGATGTTCTCCGGACACATCACGGAAGAGGAGCTCCGCCACGAGCGCGCCGCGCTCTACGAGCGCATGGAGAAGGAAGGCGAGCTGGACGACACCGTGGCCGTAGGCGAATGGCCGAGGTGGAAGACCATCATCAACCCCTTCGGCGTCGCCGCCGTCATCATCGGCCTGCTCCTGGCCGCTGCGATCTTCTACGCGATGCTCAGGTAGGGGCCGACCCGAAGGGCTTCGGCCCTTCGGCCCTCCGTGGCGCTGGGCGGCGGCGCTATTTCGGCGGCAGGTTGAACGTCACCTGGCCGTCGATGTGCAGGTCCGGGCGGACGAACGTGAAGTTCGGCGCGATGTCCTTGTGGCAGTCCGAGCAGACCTGGCTGCTGGTCAGCACCGGGTGCGGTGCCGGAGGCGGCAGCGAGTGGCAGTTCCCGCACAGGACCTGGCTGCCGCCGACCTGATTCCAGATAGGCTTGGTGTGGGAGCCTCCGGAATCGTGGCCGCCGACGAAGCTGTCGCCGTGGCAATAGACGTTCGAGCAGGTGCCGGTGCCGGGGTCGAACGAAGGCTGTGCGCCGAACGAGACCGCCGTGCCCGAGAAGGTGAGCTCCGCCGGGCGCGGCGAGTCGAAGTGACCCGGGTCGTTCACGTTCTGGGGCACGATGTGGCACTCGTCGCAGGTCACGGCGCGCGCCCAGTTGCTGCCCGCGAGGTGCGCCTGGTGCGCGCCGACCCCCATCGCCGTCGTGGCCGTGTTGCCCTCGAGGTCCTTCGGCGGCGCCGGATTGTTCGCGCTGCCGTGGCAGGAGTTGCAGGTGGTGGGCAGGGTCACGTTGATCTCGCCGTTCACGTGCAGCGAACGGTTGATGATCGTCTTGTTGTCCTTGCCGACGACGTCGCCGTGGCAGAAGGAGCAGTTGTCCATCTGCGGGTGCGGGGCCGCGGGCGGCGTACCGTGGCAGCCGCTGCAGGGCAGGGCCTTGTCGGGGTTCGAGTTCCACACCGGCGAGGGCTTGCTCGTGCCCGGCTCCGGTGAATGGCACCAGGTGTTGCCGCAGGTGAGCGACTTCGCGTCGAAGGCCGGGTCGCGCCCGTCCGTTGCGGCAACGCCCGTGAAGATGACCTCCGCCGGTTCGGCACCGTCGATGTGCAACGGATCCAGCACGTTCGTCGGGACGTGATGGCACTCCTTGCACTCGAGCGGCCGGCTGTTGTCGCCGCCTGCCAGGTGGATCTGGTGGGCGCCGACGCCGGGGGCCGTGGGCGACGTGTTGCCCTTGGTGTCGGTCGGGGGGGCGAAGTTCTTCGCGCTGCCGTGGCACTCGTTGCACTTGGGTGTCCGCACCTCGACTTTGCCGTCGACGTGCCGTTCGGGGTGCACGAAGGCAAAATTCCTGTCGACCACCGCGCTGTGGCAGACGCCGCAGTCGTTCTTCGGCGCCTGCGGATGCGGCTTGGGCGGCGGCAGCGCATGGCAGGTGCCGCACGTGTCGGCCTCGCTCCGCGGCTGCGTCCAGACCGGATCGGCGTCGCGGTGGCAGTACGTGTCGGAGCAGCGCCGCATCGCCGCGTTGTACTCGGGCGAGTGCTTGCCCTCGCTCGCCAGCGACCCGAACGTGATCTCGGCAGGGCGCTTCGTGTCGGCGTGGCCGGGATCCGTAACGTTCTTCGGCACGACGTGGCACTGGTTGCACTCGATGGCCGCATGCGTGCTGCCGGCGTACAGATGCCGCATGTGGGCGCCGACGCCGGGGTACTCGCTGGTGGTATTGCCGTGCAGATCGTACGGCGGGGCCGCCTTCTGCAGCAGCGTGCCCTGCCGCGACGCATCGCCGTGGCAGGCCGAACAGCGGCGGCTGGCTGGCGTCTGGTCCTGGTCGTAGCGGTCGAGGCACGCCGGCAACAGCGCTGCGGCGGCGCCGGCCAGCGCCACGATGGCTGTCAGGGCAACAGGGTGCGTTCTACCCGCCATGGCAGTACCTGCACATCGAAGCGTTGTCCGAGCGAGCGCTCTTCCAACCGTGGGGGTGGGGGTTGCCGCCGGAGCCCCCGACCTTGTGACAGCGGATGCAGTTGGTGGCGGGGCCCTGGTCGTGGCAACCGGCGCAGGTGAGGATGTCGCGGCGCGCCGCCTTCCCGTGGAAGTCGGGATTGCCCGGATCGCCGCCCACCCAGCCCCGCGGATGCGGGTTGGCGCCGCGCACTGCGTTGGCGCTCACGCCGTGGCGCACGTGGCAGCCGTCGCAGCTCTTTTCGGTGTGGCAGCTCAGGCAGCGCCGCGGTTGGGACTTCGCCTCGATCGGGTGCACGCTGAGCCAGTTGCCGCGATGCACGAAGTGCCGCTTGATGGCTTCCGGCTGCCTGTCCTCGATCTTCAGGTTCTGCGTCACATCGTGGCAGTCGTTGCACTGCTGCTGGCTGTGGCACTGCGAGCAGACCTGGCGCTTCTGCCGCGCCATCGTTCCGTGATGCCGCATCCAGCCCTGGTTGTGCCGGAGGAAGCTCTGCGGCATCACCTGCGACATCGCCTTGCGCTCGTGGCACGCCGAGCACTTGGCCTGGTCCCACTGCTGCTGGTGCTCGTGGCACTTGAAGCAGCGTTTCATCGGCGGGAACACGCTGGCCTGCGGATTGTCGGAGGGTGGGACCACGCCGGCGTGGCAGGGGACGCACTGACCCGACAGGGCCGGCATCGCGAGGTGCTGGTCGTGCGAGAAATGCAGCGACTCCGCGAACTTCAGGTCGTCGTTCGGCACCGGATGCACCGCGGCGAGCTTGGTCTGCTCGGCCGGCTTGTGACAGGTGCGGCAGGCGGTCACCTTCGGGAGCATCTGGTTGGTCTTGTCGACCTTGTGACAGCTGGTGCAGTTCAGACACCGGGGCTGGCCGGGCCCCCCGCAGGCGAGCCTGGTCAGGTGGTACTCGTGGGAAAAGTGCGGTTTGCGTCCGCTGCACGCCACGAGCGCGCTCACGCCCAGGGCCACCACCAGGAGCAGCGTGCGCAGCCGGGAGGCCGTCATGGTGCCTCCCGATTGAAATTGTAGACCAATCTGAGCAGCGTCTGGACGTCCGCTCGTGCGTACGGGGAGTCCGCAAACGACGCGCCCCACAACAGCCCGAGGTCGGAGCGCGGGTCCCATTCGAGCGTCCCGGCGTACACGCTCGAGACGTTGTAGCCGCGGATCGCCTGGTCGTACACGTACAGATACGCCTCGGCGGTGGCGGCAAGGGTCCGCGCGATGCGCTGGCGCAGCGAGTTGCGGACCGAGTGGTAGCCGTTGTCGACGGCGCGCACCCGCGTGTAGCCGAGGCGGAGCAGTGTGTTGCCGTCCCGATCGGGCGTCAGCTTGATTGCGATCTTGCCGCGCGCGCCTTTGCTCCCGTCCGAGTAGAGCTCGATGTAGCCGCCGCCCTCGAGCCCGACCAGCTTGTCGAGCTGCCACGACGCCGTGCTGCCGAGCTCGTCGAACTTGTCCGTGCTGAAGACGCTGAGCACCGACTGGCGCGACAGGAACAGCGCCGGCTCGGTGTGCAGGAACTCGCCGCCGAGGGTCACGTGCTCGAGCGGCGTGGAGTCGATCCAGACCCGACCGTCGGCCAGACCGGCGCTGTCCAGGTCGAGCAGGGCAGTGCCGCCCAGGCTCGCCTTGTCGAACGGCGTGAGCCTGAGGTCGGCGCCGAGGTTGCGGCGCGCGAGCTCGCCGCCGTCATGCTGCTCGTGCATCGACAGGCCGGCGATCACCGGACCCTTGTCGTAGAAGATGCGCCCGCCCGCGAGCCAATAGCCCGAGCGGCTCGGTTCCGGCAGCGCTCGAGGATCGCGCAACAGCGTATCGCTCGCACTGCCGAGCTGGTAGTAGCCGGGACGTGCATCCCAGCGTGGCAGCACCGAGAGGCCGCCGTAGAGCTCGCCGCCGAGCCCCATCGAGAGCTTTCCGCCGCCGGACAGGCCGTCGAAGCGGCTGAAGCGGGCGGCGCCGCCGGCATAGACCTGCCTTCCAAGACGCACCCAGCCCGGCCCCGCCCGATAGCGCACGTTCGCCGTTTGTAGATCGCCGTCGATGCGCCGGTCGGTCTGCCCGGCCTCGCCCATCAGCGCGTCGCCCCAGGCGCTGAGCTCGAAGTCGAGGCTGTCCTTCTTCCAGGGAGCGTCGATATCGTCGGCTCTCAACGAGACGTACTCGGTCGCCGGTGCCGGCGTGGTCGTTGCTACGATCGCGCCGCCGGGTCCGGGCAGAAGTGCGCGCTGGTAGAGCTGGAGATAGGTGGCGCTCCGGGCGTGCACGGAATACGTGTCCGCGTCGGGTTGTGTCGGTGGCTCGGCCCTTGCTGCCGCCGGGGCGAGCACGATGGCCAGGGCAACGCCACAGAAGACGCCGGAGACACCTGTGCCGTGCCGGAGTGACCCGACGAGAGAGCTGCGTCTGTTTTCCCGGCCACCGGCGCTCGAGCTCACCAAAAGCTCCCAGTCTTGAAGCTCCCCTCCCGCTATCCGTTCCGTTCGAGGATCGTTCCTCCGCTAGTTGTCCACGACCTTCGCGTCCTGGAGGAGCGCCGGATAGTGGTACCCGATCCCGATATCGACATCGGTGCCGAGAGTGCCTTCCAGCGTGATGGTGTCGTTCTGCTTGGGCACGGCCTGGGTCGTCGCGGCCAGGTCGTTTTCGTGCTTGGCGGCGTCGCCGGTCCCGTCGCGGAGGTGCAGGAATGTCTTGCCCTTCACGCCCGGCGTGACCTTGACGACCACTCCGCGGACCCGGATGAGCTTGCCGGCGAATTTCTTCCGCGCCGCGAGAATGTCGCCAATCCGTTTGGCGTTCTTGCCCTTGGCCTTGTCGACCTTGGGTAGATCGGCCGGAGCCGGATCGGCCGCGCCGACCTGCGGATGTCCCTGCGGCATGCCTTGGCCCAGCCCGCCGGCCATCGGGTTGCCACTGCCCACGTCCGGGTGACCCGCTGGCAGCTTGCCCGCGCTGGCGCTTCCGGCGCCGTCACCCAGCGAGCCGAAGTAGATGACGTCGAAGGTCCGCTTGAGCGTCGAGCTGCGGAACTGCCGCATCTTCATCGCATTCGAGACGGTGACCGTGCTGCCCTTGTCGACCTTCACCTGCGGCACCGCTGCCCAGACCTTGGCCGAGCCCGTGTCCAGGTGGAGGTACGTGTAGTTCGGCACATCGATCGTTTCGAGCACCTTGCCGGTCAGCGCAGAGCCAGGCGTCTGGTCGGCTTGCGGAGAAGCGGGCGCCGGAGCCGCGGCTGCTGCTGCAGTGGCGGGCTCGTTCGCGATCGAGCTCTGCTTGCGGGCCCTGTCTACTACGAAGCCGGCTGCGGCTGCCCCGACGAGCGCCACACCGAGCACATATGCCATCTTCATTTCGGGGCGGACTCTAGCATCAGACGTGCCCGCGTTTCACGACGTGCTGACGACGGTGGGATCGGGACTTGTGTGGCGCGACGGAACGCCTTATCCCACGTGGGATGTGGCTCGTTACGGCCGGTACGAAGATTGTGCGCTTGCGGTCGCCAGCCTGGCGCGATCTTCGCAACGAACCGGAACGCGCAGCGCGTCGGGAGAATTCACGAAATTCTTGCGGGCCCAGCTAATTTGCCGCGCAGACATCGCACCACCGATCGGGATCTACCCTATGGCACGCTCATCGAAGACCAGGCTCACGCACCAGATCTGGCTGCGTCTCGCAGCCGTTGCGGCGATTTCCGCCGGCGCCCTCGTGGGCGCATGCAGCGGCTCGACCGGTCCGCAAGGCTCCCAAGGACCGCCCGGAGAGATGGGATCGGCCGGCCCTACCGGTCCGGCGGGTGAAGCAGGCCCCCCTGGGCTCCCAGGCGAAGCGGGTCTGCCCGGCGAGGCCGGTCTGCCCAGCGAGGCCGGGCAGCCGGGTCTGGCGCCGTGGGCGGCTGGCGCCGGGATCCAGATGAAGATCGAGGACACAAGCGTCGACGCCAAGGGCGTGGCGACCGTGCATTTCCAGTTGACGGACGACAACGGCACGCCGCTCGATAGGGACGGCACGCTGACCCCCGGCGCGGTGACCGTCCGCTTCGTCATGGACTGGCTCGACACCGACGCCAAGGGAAACCCCGCCCAGTACGTCGCCTACACGACACGCGACCAGACCAGCCCCATCACGAACAAGACCGCTACGCAGCCGTCGACCGACAGCGGCGGCACGTTCACGGCGGTCGACGTGCGGAACGGCGAGTACCAATACCAGTTCGGCACCAAGATCACGATCGCCGACAACACGAAGACCCAGAAGGTCGGCGCCTACGCGACCCGCAGCTACGACAACAAGGAGTACGTCGCCAACGACACCTACAGCTGGGTGCCGGCGGGCGGCACGCCGCTCGAGCGCGAAGTCGTCCTGACCGACAACTGCAACGGCTGCCACGGCACGCTCGAAGCCCACGGGGGTGCGCGACGCGACACCAAGCTCTGCGTGATGTGCCACACGAAGGACGTGATCGATCCGGACACCGGCAACACGGTCGATTTCAAGGTGATGATCCACAAGATCCACGCTGGGGCCAATCTGCCCAGCGTGCAGAGCGGCACGCCCTACCAGATCATCGGCTACCAGCAGGGCGTGCACGACTACTCGACCGTCGAGTTCCCGCAGCCGGTCCAGGACTGCAACAAGTGTCACGAGGGCGCCAAGCAGGGTGATCGCTGGAATACGACTCCCAGCCGCGCCGCCTGTGGCTCCTGTCACGACGATCTCTGGTTCGGCGACCAGACGGCAATTCCCACCGGTATGATCAAGCACATCGGTGGCGCGCAGAAAGACGATAGCCTCTGCGTGATCTGCCACGGGAAGAACGCCCAGGCTCCCATCGAACAGAAGCATCTGACCCCGTACACCGACCCCTTGAGCCCCAAGCTCGTATTCAAAATCGTCCAGGTCGACAAGACGGCGCCCGGCCAGACCCCCGAGCTCGTCTTCAACGTGACGGTGGATGGGCAGCCCAGGGATATCCTCGCGAACCCGCTGCCCCGCCTGCGCGTAACCCTGGCCGGTCCCACGACCGACTACGCGCAGTACTGGCAGTACACGATCCAGGGCAGCGGCAGCACGGGCAGTCTCGTCGCGGACAGTTCGAATTTCCGCTACACGTTCCCGTCGCCGATCCCGGCCTCCGCCAAGGGCAGCTACGCGGTCGGCATGGAAGGCTACATCCAGCCCGCTCCGAACGGTCCCGAGTACGCCGCGCTGAACCCCGTGGCCTACGTGGCCGTGACCGACGCGCAGCCCGTCCCGCGCCGCACGGTGGTGGAGACGCAGCAGTGCGACCACTGCCATGGCACGCTGGAAGCCCACGGCGGACCGCGCACGAACACCCAGTACTGCATCATGTGCCACAACCCGAACAACGACAACGACGAGCGGGTGGCGCGCATGGAGGGCAGCACCATCGTCGCGCACACGGTGAACTTCCGCGCGATGATCCACGCCATCCACATGGGCGAGAACCACACCAAGCCGTACGTGCTCGGAGGCTATCCGCCGCCCAGCACGACGAACCCCGGTGGCAGCCCCATCGACATCAACGAGCTCCGCTATCCGCGGCCGCAGAACGAGTGCAACTCCTGCCATGTGAACAACAGCCAGCAGCTGCCGCTCGCGAGTGGCCTCTTGCCCTCGCTCAGCGAGACGTTCACCTGCAGCGAGACTCCTGGCGCGGATGGCAACGACTACTGCAACGACCCGTACTGGGTGGGCACCAAGAAGTACACGCCGCCCACCACCTCCGTGTGCACCTCGTGTCACGACGCGGACTCCACCGCCGCGCACGCCGAGATCATGACGACCTCGGGCGGCGTGGAGAGCTGCGCCACCTGTCACGGACCAGGCAAGGTCTACGACATCGACGTGTTCCACGCGCCGGCGCCGTAGGCAGGCACCGCACAAAGGGGAGAGAGCCTGCCGGCACAGGCAGGTCGGCACGCTAAGTGTGGCATTTTGCTACAAATATGTGGCAAAATGCTACACTCTGCAGTTCGTGCTGGTGTAGACCCGGGGCGACGCCTAAGCCTCCGTCCGAGCGCAGCCGGACCGACTGCGCGTGGAGGACACACGATGTCGAAGCTCCTCGCCCTGCTGATCGCGGCGCTCGCCGGCGGCTGCGCGAAGTCCGCCCCGTCCACCAGGCCCGCCCCGTCCGCCGCGCCTCCAGCAGCGGTGTCCGCCGCAGCCTCGCCACCCGACGCACCGCATTACGGCGAGGTAATGTCCGCGATCGGCCAGCGCTTCGAGCTCGCGGGGCGCGCCGCGAAGGCGCAGCGTTTCCGGCTCGCGCACTACGAGATCGGCGAGCTAGACGAAGCGCTTCACGACGATCTGCCGCGCGCCCAGCCGCCCAGGAAGGGCGATCCCAGGAAGCTCGCTGCGCTGCTCGGCGAGCTCGACAAGCAGCGGCTGCCGGCGCTGGACAAGGCTGTGCAGGGTCGGGACAGCACGGCGGTTGCCAGGGCATTCTCGGAGACGGCCGGGATCTGCAACGCCTGCCACGCCGCCACCGGTCACGATTTCGTGCAGATCCCCAAGACGCCCGGAAAAACGGTACCTCTGCTCGATCCGCTGCCGGCAGGGAGCGCCGCTGCCAGGCCGACACCTTGACGTCCGTCATGCCCGTAGCATCCCGCGCAGCGATGTGAGACTCTGGGAGAGCGGAGGCATCATGGCGAAGACCAGGAAAAAGAGCTCGCGCCGGGCGTTTGTGCCCCGGGCGCTACTGCGGACGGCGTGCGTGACGACGGTAGTGCCGCTCTGCGCAATTGCTGCGTGCAGCACCGCCGGCTCCGGGAGTGTGGACGGAGGCAGCAGCGGTACGGGTGGCTACTACGGGGTTGCGGCGGCCGGCTACAGCGGAGTCGCTGCCGGCGCGTTCGGCGGCACCGGGGGTTTGCAGGGAGTCGCCGCGGCCGGTTTCGGCGGCGTCGGCGGCAACGGCGGCTACATGGGCGTCGGGGCGGGAGGCTTCGGCGGGATCGGGGGAATGCCATCCGTGGCTGCGGCCGGTTTCGGTGGCGTCAGCGGCAACGGCGGCTACATGGGTGTCGCGGCGGGGGCCTTTGGCGGCCAGATGAACGACGCCGCTCCGTCCGACGCGGCCAGTGATGCGACCGACGGCAGCGCGATGCTGGACACGCCCTCCGACGATCGCGCGTTCGGCGAGCTGGCTGCGGCCGAGGCGCCCCAGCCGCGCAAAGCGCGTGCCAGGCGCAAGCGTCGCGGCTAGTCTCGACTCGCGATGCAGGCCAAGTCCGCGAAGGTCGAGATCCGCCGAGCCCTGACCGGCACTCCGCTGTCGCGACAGTACCAGCGCGAGCGCTTCCTGCGCCGCCGCGCTCCGGTCATCCCCTGGGACAGGTTCGACGCGTCCGGCTATCCCGCAGCCGCCCTGGCGCTCGCCGTGGATGCGGGAAGAGCGCTGGCGACGGGCGAGTACGGCGCGGTGGACGCCTTCGCGCGGGTGGCGTCGGCGCTGGCGCGGAACGGCGCCCCGTTCGACCTGGTGAGCGCGGCCACGCGCATCCCGTCCGACGAGCTTCGTCACACGGAGTACGCGCTCAGGTTGGCGTCGCTGTGCGCTGGGCAGGACGTGTCGATCGAGATGCAGCAGAGCGCGTTCGACATGCCCTGGGGCGGGGCCGTGGGTATGGAGGAGCTCGACCTCATGATGCTGCAGCTGTCGACCATCAGCGAGACGCTCGCCGCCGCGCTGATCGACGCCTGCCGCGAGCGCGCTACGGATCCGGTGGCGCGCGCGATGTACGGCGCGATCACCCGCGACGAGGTGCACCATCTCAGGCTGGGCTGGTACTACTTCGCTTGGCGCGAGCCGCAGTGGACGCAGGCGGAGCGTCAGCGTGTCGCGGACGCGGCGGGCCTCACGGTGGCGGGCATCGAGCGGCAGTTCTACAACGGACGCGACGCGCCACGCGGCAGCAAGAAGGCAGCCAAGGCACTCGGGGTGCTGGACTCGGTAGGGCAGCGCGCGACCATCCGCCGCGTGATGGAGCAGGAGCTCGTGCCGGGTCTGGATGCGCTGGGGCTCGGTGCGTCGCATGCATGGCGCCTCAGGGCCCGCGGTGGTGCGTAGCGGCGGGCTGCCCTGGCGCGCTTGTTCCCGTCCGCTCGACGACCGCGCGCGGGCGGCGGTGGCGGCGTCCGTCGCCAAGCTACTCGGCTGGCAGCGCACGCTCGGGCGCTGGCCGCGTGCGCCCGGCGTGCCCGAAGCCACGCCGTTCGTCAGCCTCTACGCCGGGGGCAGGCTTCGCGGCTGCTTCGGATCCACCGAAGGCGACGCGGGCGAGCAGCTCCAGCGCGCGTTCCTGAGCGCGCTGTCCGATCCGCGTTTCGGCGGCATCCAACCCTCCGAGCGCGACGGCCTCGTCGCGGAGGTCTCGTACCTGGTGGGCCCGCGGCGCGTGAGTCACGCGGAGCTCCGGCGCCGCTTCGAGCTGGGTGTGCACGGCCTCGCGGCTGCGTCGCCCGGTCGCGGTCCGGTGCTGCTCTTGCCGGAGGTGGCGCGCGACCAACGCGCGGATCTCGGCGGCCTGCTGCGCGCGTTGTCGGCGAAGGCTGGGCTCGACAGTCTCGAGTCGGCGGAGCTGTTCCTGTTCAGCGCCGAGAGCGTTCGCGTCCGCGGGGGAGTCGTCGCCCGCGCGCGTCCGCGCGATCCGGTCGACGCCGCGGGGCGCTGGCTCGCCGGGCGCGTTGAGCCGGACGGCGCTGTGGCGTTCGCCGTGGACGCGCGAGCGCGCACGACGTTTCCGCAGGGTGTGTTCCGGCACGGCCGCGCCGCGGTGGTGATCCACGCACTTTCGGCGCACGGCGGGCACCCGGGCGTCGCGAAGCGCGCCTCGCGCTGGCTCGAGGAGCAGATCCTGGATGCGCTGTCGGGGCGCAGAGTGCCGGACTTTCCCGACGATCCGGCGCAGGTTGCCGGCACTGTGGCGCTGGCGGTGCTGGCCGGCCTCGATCTGGAGCGCGAGCTTGGCGGGCTTTCGAAGCGGCGCGAGCTCCGCGGAAACGCCTGGCACGCCGCACAGGTCGTGGCCGCGATGGGGCCTCACGCGCCGGCTCTGCTCTGGCAAGCATGCGTGCGCGATCTGGAAGCGCGCCCGTGGGCACCCTGGACGGTCCTCGCCGCGAGGGCCCGCGGCGACGCCGACGTCGTGCAGCGCGCCGAGCGCGCCCTCGTCGATTCGATCCGCAAGCGCGCGCCGTACCAGGGCGCCGCCGACGTGACGCCCGTGCCGGAAGTGGCGCTCACCGCCGCCGTCGCCGAAGCCCTCGGCGGCTCGCGCTCCCGCGCTGCACAGGCCGCGCGGAAACGCGCGCAGTCGTTCCTCCTCCGCGCGCAGCTCCTGGGCGACCGCATCCCCGCAGCGCTCTACCCGATGCTTTCCGACGGCGCGTTCCCGCTCTCGCCGATCCTCGACGTGCTGCGCGCGGACGTGACGGGGCACGCGCTGTTGGCGCTTCTGTAGCTGCCGAATGGCGCTACGACCTGCCCTTCACGCCCGCGAACGCCGCCGCTGCGCCGACCATCGCAGGCTCGGCCGGGGGAGGGCGTGGCGTGCCGCGCTCGAGCCGCGCGCGCAGGCCCCGGGACAGCTCGCTGCGTTCGGCAGCCGTGAGATCGGGGTGCCACACGTCGACGAGGAGCACGATGCGATCGTTTCCGGACGGATTGTCGGCTTCGTGCACAAAGGAGTCGTCGAACACCAGACACTTTCCCTCGCGCCAGGGGCGCGTCACCGACCCGACGCGGAGCGTGCAGCCCGGCGGAACGACGAGCGGCAGGTGGCAGCGGATACGCAGGTTGGTGGGGCCGGCATGGGCGGTGACGTGGGTGTGCGGGCCGAGCACCGAGAAGTAGACGAGGGCGGCGGTGTCGGCGCCGGGGATCGCGTCGACCAGCGCCGCGGTGCGCGGGCAGCGCGCGCAGTGCTCATCCATCCGTTCGCCGTACCGGTACAATAGGTACTGGTGCCACGAGCCGCTGGCCGCGAGGCTCCGCGCTTCCGGGTGCGGCGCCGGGCGGATGGCGGAGAGCTCCGCGCGGATCGCGTCGGCATGTTCCTCGAGCGCGCGCGTCCAGGCGTAGCGCCGCGGCGAGTGCCAGGGGCGCGCGGCGAGCCCTTCCAGCCGGTACAGGGGGCGCTGCAGCCGGCGCGTGTCGACGACGCCGGCCGGCGCGTCGAGACGCTCGAAGAACTCGCGGACGCGCCGGCTCACGTCCCTCCGGGTGCTACTGCACGCGCCCCACGAGCAGGCGCGCGCGGTGCATGGGGATAGCCTCGGAGGCGTCGATGTTGGCGTCGCAGGACGACGAGCAGGCTGGCGTCTGCGTGTTCGAGTCGATCGCGGCGCCGTCGCCAGTGCCGACCGCCACCGCGGAGAAGGCCAACCGGCCTGCGACCTCGTTCGGCGCGCTGGCGCTCGTGTTCGCGACGAGGTCGAGCGTGCCTTCGAGCACGCCGCTGCTGGCGCCGGAGCAGTCCTGGGAAACCTGGTTCCAGGCGTTCCCGGTCGCGTCCCAGACGCGCCACTCGCAGTAGGAGTTCGACTCCTCCTCGACCAGCACGAACAGCGAGCCGCTCGAAGCCGGAGCCGCCACGGTACCGCTCTTCAACCAGGGCATGGCGACCGTGCCCGAGGGGTCGACGCCGCCGACCCACACGAACAGCATGTGATCGTTCGGACCTGCGACGGCAGGAGGCAGTGACGCGTACAGCATGCCCTGGTCGCCTACGGCCGCGTGAACGTCCAGCGGCGTGGAGGCGAGCTGGCGCGGAGCAGACGGTTTGCCCGCGAGTGTGTCGAGCGTCGAGTCGGTGCTGTTGAAGGTGACGTGCTGGGTCAGGTCGAAGTCGTCGACGTCGAGGGTCGCCGACGTGAAGCTCGAGCCAACGTCGTAGAAGCGCACCGAGCCGCGAACGTAGCCGTCGGCCGGCGCCGTGCCGGCCTGGGTGTACTCGTGCCAGGCGGTGTCGTCGACCGAGTAGCCGCCGCTGCTCGGGAAGACGTTCGACGCGGACCCCTTCGAGCTGTCGTAGAACGTCAAGAACGGGCGCGCGTGCCCCGCGGGGTCGTTGTCGAGCATCCAGATGTGGGTGGTGTATTCCGTTCCCGATGTCGCCGTCCCGTACATCGCGTCGACCAGATCGCGGTTCGACTTGGTGGTCCAGGTGGCCTTGCAGGCGTGGCTGCCGCTGTTCACGTTCGCGATGTCATCCGTGAGCGTGAACGAGGTCGTCGGGATCTTCTCGAAGTCCCTCGGCGGATCGCTATCGGTCCAGTCCTCGAAGTCCCAGTTCAGATCGCTCGGCGCGGTGCACGCGGTGCCGTCGCCGTAGTACGGCCAGTTGCACGTGCACGTGAAGCTGCCGGTGGTGTTGGCGCACGTGGCGTTCGTGTCGCAGTTGTTCGCGCCCGTGCTGCACTCGTTGATGTCGACGCAGGACGAGCCGTCGTTGTTCAGGTCGTTGTAGCCCTTGGGGCAGGTGCAGACCGCGGTGCCGCTCGAGTCGTTACAGGTGGCCACCGGATCGCAGTTCGCCGTCGCACAGGTCGTTCCGCTCGAGCCGCCGGTTCCAGCCGTTCCGCCGGCACCACCTGTGCCCGCGCTTCCGCCCGTGCCCGCGCTTCCGCCCGCGCCTGCGCTTCCGCCCGCGCCTGCAGTTCCTGCGCTTCCGCCCGTGCCTGCGCTCCCGCCCGTGCCTGCGCTTCCGCCCGCGCCTGCGCTTCCGCCCGTGCCTGCGCTCCCGCCCGTGCCTGCGCTCCCGCCCGTGCCTGCGCTCCCGCCCGTGCCTGCGCTCCCGCCCGTGCCGCTGGTGCCAGCACCTCCGTCGGTGCCTGCGCTCGCGCCGTAGCCACCGTAGCCCCCGCTGCCGCCGGGGTTGGCGTCGCTGCTGCCGCAGGCGCCGAGTGCGAGCGCCGAACCGACGAGCACCGGGATCAAGGCAAGGTTTGAAGCGTGCATCCTGTCTACCTCCGCGGCGCAGCATCCCACCGCGCAGTCGGTGGATCAACAGCGGCGTTGCCGCGGGTCAACCCCGGCGGGTTTTCGCGCAACGGCCTGGTGCCTTGCAGCAAGCGAAGAGAACGCGGCGCACGCGCGCAAACGTCGGGGACTCTGCGCGCGAACCTTTCAACCGATGCGGTGTGTGACGCGAAGCGCTCGTTGAATACAGGAAGTTCTCGCTCGAGCTTGGGCAGGTGCTGCACGCGCTGCAAGCGCCGAGCTAACGTGTTTCGCGTTCGCCGATTGTGACCGATGCACGATTTCCGCACTCGAGCTTGCCGTGGGGAATGCCGCCCGCATCCGGTGCGGAAGTTGCTGGCCGCGCATGCCGGGTGAATAGCCCAGGACGGTCTAGATCAGCGATGGCAACGAGGAAATCGAGCTATCGGTGCTGCGTCGGATCCGGTATTCTGCGCGTATGAGACTTCGTTTTCCCGGAGTGGCGGCGGCCTTGTTCGTCGTGTCGATGGGTGCGCACGCGCAGGCTGCGGACTGGTGGGTGGATCAAGCCGCCGCATCGGGCGGCGACGGTAGCCAGGCCAAGCCGTTTTCGACGATCAATGACGTGAAGTCGGTGCTGAAGACGGGCGACACCGTCTGGATCAAGAGCGGCACCTACAACGAGACGGTGGACTTCTGGCACGTGCCCGCGGGCACCGGAGGCCGCACGGTGATCCGCGCTGCTCCTGGTGCAAGCCCCGTCATCGACGGCGGCGGCGCGTCGGGGTTCGTGCTGCAGGCAGGCGAGACGCCGGACATGACCTTCCGCGGCCTGACCGTCAAGAACGGCGACACCGGTATCGAGTTCTACAAGGCCGACGGCGGCGATGTCATCGACTGCACCACGGTCGGCACCGGCGGCTCGGTGGCCTTCTACTTCGCGAGCCATGGCCACGTATCCGGCTCCAAGCTCGAAGGCAGCGTGTCGGGCAAGAACACCGACGGCACCATCATCGAGGACAACGAGATCTACGGCAGCGGCGCCGAGGGCATCACGCTGCACGCCGACTCGAAGAACTGCCGCTACTCGCGCAACGTCGTGCACGACAACTCGTCGGTGAACGTCTATCTCGACAGCATCAGCCACTCGGTCGTCGACTCGAACCTGGTCTACATGAGTCCGGGTACCAAGAAGACGACCGTCGGCATCATGCTGGCGGACGAGTCGTACCCGAACGTCACGGCGCCGGTGCTGACGGACATCACGATCACGAACAACGTCGTGATCCACAACGAGTCCGGCATTCGCTTCTGGGACGGGAGCTTCCCGGGGCAGAGCGCGCTCGAGAACGTGGTCATCGCCAACAACACCGTGGTCGATAACAAGACGACCGCCATCAAGTGGGACGCGGGCCCGCACCAGAACACGGTGGTCGAGAACAACATCTTCGCCGGTGAGTCCGGTCAGCAGGCACTGCTGCTCCAGGCCAACTCGACCACGGGCGTCACGCTCGATCACAATCTGTGGAACCTGCCGGGCGTGCAGAAGCCGTTCCTCTGGAGCAACACGACGTACTCGCACAGCGGCTGGAGCAGCGCGACGGGGCAGGGCGCCGGCGACGTGTCGGGCGCCCCGGCGTTTTCCGGCGCGTGGGATCTGCCTGCGACGAACCTGGAGCTCACCGCCGGATCGCCCGCGGTCGACAAGGGCAAGACGCTTTCGAGCGTGACGCACGACTACAACGGTGCGGCGAGGCCGGCCGGTGCGGGCTATGACCTCGGCGCGTTCGAGTACGGTGCGACGGCGCCCGCCGGCGGCGCGGGAGGCGCGACGGGCAGCGGCGGCGCGACCGGCAGCGGTGGCGCTGGCGCCGGGGGCAATCCCGCGGGCGGCTCGGGCGGACAGAGCTCCGGCAGTGGCGGTGCAACGACCGGCGGTGCGGCGGGCACCGCGAACAACGCCGCGAGCTCGGGAGACAGCGGCGGCTGCGGCTGCCGCACCGGGTCTCGTGGCCCGGCGCTGCCGGTGTGGGTCTTCGGGTTCGTGGTGGTGCTGGCGGCGCGCCGCCGCCGTCGCTAGCTCGCCGCCGTCGCGTGACGCCTGAGCCGCGGCGCGATGATCAGCGCGCCGCCGTACAACGCGCAGGCGATGAACAGCGTGACCGCCCGGCCGTGCTGGAAGTCCTCGAGCACGATCTTGATGCCGCCGAGCACCAGTAGCGGATACACGAGCGCGCGTGCCTCGCGGAACCTGTCGGTGCGCGAAAGCGCGGCCAGGACCAGCGCCGAGCCGGCGATAAGCCCCGTGCGCAGCGCCGCCAGCCATTCCGGAGCCATGCCGCTACTGCCGGTCGGCACGATGAGGGCGATCAGCACGCCGTCGAGCCCGGCCAGGAGCACGGCCAGCGATAGCGTCTTTGCGGCGCGCTCCGCAAATCGGTGACGCGTGGTGTCGGTCGCGCGCGGCGCCATGTAGGCGAGCACGAGCGTGACCAGCGCGGCGAGCGCGGGCACTGACACGGCCGGCCAGCGAGTGCCGGCCCCGGCCGCGAAGGCGTAGCCCACCAGGCCGAGCAGGCCCGAGCCCGCCGCCGCGAACACTGCGAAGACGGTGCCGTGCAGAGCCAGACAGGCGTGGCGCTCGCCCGCGCCGACCAGCGTGAGCAGCACGGCGATGCCGATCCACGCGTAGGCCGGTACGGGCACCAGTATCCACGTGCCCACCAACACGCCGACCAGTGCGTAGCTCGTGTTGAACCAGGCGTCGGCCGGGCACTCCCCGGGACGCACGTACAAGAGGTAGGCGACGACGAACCCGGCGACGCCGGCCACGACGCTGACCCAGCCGAGCGGCACGCTCACGGCCGGCGCATGCAGTGAGCCGAGCACCGCCCCCACGTAGCCGATCAGCAGCACGGCGCTCAGCTGCACGCGCTCGAACGTGCCGAACGAGCGCTTCTTCGCGAGCGAGCGAAGCCAGTAGCTGGCTGCATAGCCGACGAACAGCGAGAGTTGTACCAGCGTTGCAGTGGGGGCGTAGTGGTCGCGATCCACCAGCACGATCGGCAGATACAAGAGCAGCGCTAGATCCGTCGCTCCGGCCGCGAAGAACCGGACCGGCGGCCACTTCCTGTGCTCGGCGACCCAGTCGATGCCGATGCCCACACCGACAAACAGCAGCATCCACGACGGCCAGGCCTGGGCGTGCAGCGCCGCGATGCTGACCGCCGACATCGCGCCGACAAGCAGGATCCATCCGAGCAGGCGCAGGCTGTGCTTCCATGCGACGCCGAGCCCGAGCGCCGTGGCCACGCCCAGCGCGAGGGCGCCCATGGATGGCGACAGCAGGCGGAAGCGGCTGGTGTTCTCGACGATCAGCGGGAAGGCGACCAGCACGAACGCCAGGCCGTACAGAGTGCGGTCGACGACGCCGCCCGGCCCGGTGCCGCGGTAGGCGACGCCGAGCCAGAACAGCGCGTAGCAGGCGGCGAGCAGCACGCCCGTTGAAAAGGCCAGGGTCGCGGATTCCGCGAGTGCCCTGAGCAGATAGGCTCCGCCGAGGATCAGGAATATGCGCCCGGCGAGCGCGGCCCAGCCGCCGAAGCCGTCGGGCAGCTTCCTTTGCGCCGCCGGCTTCTCCTCTCGAGGCACCTGCTTTCGCTGTGGCGCCGCGGGTTGTCGCGGGGGTGCGACTCGCTTCTCGGGCTGCGCCTCGCGTTGCTCGACGCTGGCCTCCGGTCGGCCTTCGAGTTCCTCGAGCCGGTGCGCGAGGTGCTCGTTGAGTCGCGTCATCTCCTCGAAGCGGCTCTCGAGCTCCTTCAAGCGGGAGCGGTCGTCGGACACAGGTCCCCCGGCCTCGTCGCGCTCTTCGCTCGACGGGCTGGGTCCAGCCGGGGGGTCTGTGTGTGCGGCACCCATCGCACGTCGAGGCGCACCGATTCGGGGCGCCCCGCTCGCCGTGAGGTTCGTCAATGCAACGCCCGGGCCACAGCGCAATCCATGCGGTGCGCGTTGCTGGAATCACGAAAACACTTCGCCCGGTCTCGTTGCCCCGGCATCGACTTCGCGATCCGGCAATCGAGCGTTCGCGGATGTGCCGTTGCCTTCGATCAGGGAATTGATCGACCTCGATTCCTGCCGGTCGCTACTTCGCGGCTGAGGCGCATGTTCGCGTCGGCAGGGCCCGTGTCGTCGGTGTGGCCCTCGATTCGCACGTGCTTGATCTGCTTGTTCGCCTTCAGGGTGAGCGCGACCTGACCCAGGATCGGGTGCGAGTCGGGTGTCGCCGCACAGGTGCTGCCGGAGCAGCACGCCGCTCGCCGCGGGTTCAACCTCGGCGAAATGCGCGTGCAGCTCGTCGAGCGGAACGCTGCGGGTCTTCTTGGGATCCGCTCCGTAGCGCGAGCGGATCTCCGGCTCCGTCGCCGGGAAGACCGCCGCCGGCACGTGCCGTCACGTCGCGGAGCGGATCTCTGGAGGTCCCGGCGCGCAGCCGTCACGCTCGATCTGCACGGTTGCATGCTCGATGCCGAGCTGTTCACGCAGTCGCTCGCGAAGTGTCCGGAGCGCAGCGTCGGGATCCGCATCGCCTTGGAGCTCGGCGTGCAGGGTGACCAGGGCCTGGTCGCCGGTCAGGGACCACGCATGCACGTGGTGCACGCCCGCGATGCCGGACAGAGCACCCAGCGCCTGCTCGATGCGCGTCGCATCGCGCCCGGTGGGAGCGCCTTCCAGCAGCACGTGGGCCGACTCCCGGGTCAGCTGCCACGCCGAGCGGAAGATCAGCACCGAAACGAGCAGCGACAGGATCGGATCGGCGACGTAGATCCCGCCGACCACGACGGCGACGGCCGCGGCGACCGCCGCGGCCGAGCCCAGCAGATCGCCCAGTACGTGGGCACGCGCGCCGCGTTCGTTGAGCGACGATGCTCCGGAAAGCACCGTGAACGCCGCGAGGTTGGCTGCCCCGCCGGCCAGTGCAACGCCGAGCATCAGGCCGCCCTTGACGTGGGGTGGAGAGATCAGGCGCTCCGACGCCTCGAACGCGACCCACAGCGTGAGCGCAAGCAGCGCGAGCCCGTTCACGAAGGCGGCGAGCGTCTGGTAACGGTGGTGTCCGTAGGTGCGGGTCGCGCTCGGGGGGCGCCGGGCGAGGCGCACCGCGGAGATGGCGAGCAGCAGCGACGCGCAGTCCGCCAGCATGTGACCGGCCTCCGCGAGCAGTGCGATCGAGTTGGCGACGAGGCCTCCGGCTGCTTCCACGACGGTGAACGCAAACAGGATGCAAAGGGCGATGGCGAGGCGTCTCGCGCCTGGGCTGTGGGTGTGTCCGTGCTGGTGCGACATGGTCTCCTCGGGGGTAGGGCCTTTCTGCCTTCTGCATGGACGACAGCGGTCGGCGCCGGGCTCTTACAGGACGGCCTGGAAAATTCATCGCAAGGGTCCTCCGCCTTGACCCGAATCTGCCGTAGGAGTACGGCCAGCGTGGCCCATGCTGTCGATTTCCTGTCACGCCTGCCGGGTGGCTCGTGGCGTCTGATCCCGGGAACCTGGAGCTTCCGGCCGACGCGGATGAAGCCGTCCGGCTTCCGGTACCGGACGGTTTCGCGGCGCGTTATCGGCAGCTGCTCGTCTTCAAGTCGGCGGATGTGGAAGAGCCCGTGGACATGTTCTTCCACCGCCCGCTGGCGGCGGCGTTCGCGGCGCTGGTCGTCGGGTTCCCCATCACGCCGAACCAGGTGACCTACGCCAGTCTGGTCGTGGGGCTAGCCGCCTCGGCGTTCCTCTACCGGGCCGCGTTTCTTGGAGCGGCTTCCTGGAACTACGCGGTGGCCGGGCTGCTCCTGTTCGCCTCGGTCATCCTCGACTGCGCCGACGGCCAGCTCGCGCGAGCCAAGGGCGGTGGTTCGCGGATGGGGCGCATCCTCGACGGCATGGTCGACATGTTCGTGCTGCTGCCGGCGTGGCTCATCCTCGGCTTCGGTCTGGTCCGGCACAGCGGTTCGATCTGGATCCTGCTCGGCTTGTTCGCCGGCTTCACCAGCTGGGCGCGCATCGTCATCTACGATCGGATCAAGTCGATCTATCTCGCGCACACGCAGCCCAGCTCGGCCGACGGTACCGAGACGACCGAAGCGCTGGAGGCCGAGCTCGCGGAGCTCCGCGCACAGGGCCTCTCGTTCGCCTACATCGGGATGTTCATCTACGTGCGCGTCCTGATGCGGATCGAGAACCGCTTCGCACCCGGGTCCACACACGAGCGTGAAGCGTATGGCCCCGAGGAGCGGCAGGCATTCCGCGACCGGCACCGTTCGACGATGCGCTGGAGCAGCTGGATGGGCCTCGGCACCCACATGCTGTTCCTCTACACCTCGATCATCGTGGCGACCTGGTGGTATCCGGCCATGGCCGCCGTCCAGGGCCTGTTTGCGACGTTCTTTACCGTGTTGATGATCGCGGTCCTGGTGCGGAGTCGGGCGCTGCGCGCGGAGTGAGGGTCGCTGACCGAGCGGCGGCAGCCCGGAGCGACCCCGGCGTCACGGCTCGCAGCCGCAGTCCTGGCACTCGCGGACCGACGTCGTGTTGCAGTGCTCGGCCAGGGCGTCGCGAAGCGCTTGCCGGGCGCGGTGCAGGCGCACGGTGGCGTTGTTCTTCGTGATGCCGAGCGCGGCGGCGACGTCGGCCAGTGAGCGGTCCTCGAGATCCACCTGCTCGAGCATGCTCCGGTATTCGGGGCGCAACCCGGCAAGCAACCCCAGGCTGCATGCGCACGACGCCGTCTCCTCCGGCGTCTGTGTCTCCACTTCCAGCGCCAGCTGGTCCAGTCGCTGCTCGTTCTGCGCGCGCCGTGCGTGGTAGTCGGCGATCGCACGCCGGAGCAAGCGGTAGAACCAGGCACGTAGGCTCGACGGGTCGCGAAGCGTGTGCAGGCGGTCGCGTGCGCGCAGCAGCGAGGCCTGGAGCAGATCCTCCGCGTCGGCCGGGGTGGGGACGCGCCCTGCGACGAACGCCAGATACTCCGCCTGACGGGCCGTCAGCTCTGCGAGCAGCGCGGAAGACACTTCCATCATGTTTTCGAGTGTAGGCGCCCGCGCCCGCCAGAGCCACGAGGAGCGTGAACACGCTCGCGACGGCCATCGCGCCGAAGATCCGGCCGATACTGTGCGAGCTGGCACGCCCGCCGCAGCGCTTGCTTGTCGGTGGGCGTCGTCACGGGGCTATCTTCCCACGCTGCCGGGCGCCCTGTACGCTCCGCGGGTCATGACGCTACGCATCGTTCGTCTCGGTCAACCGCGCAGCCGCGAAGAAGGCTTGCGCATCGGTACCGTGCGCCGGCCACCGCGTGGCGTGCCCGCTAGCCGCTTCGCGTCAGATGACTGGTACGACGTCTGGTATCCCGAACTGTCGCCGAGCCCGGAGCTGGTCAAGCTCGGTCAGAGCGCGAAGACCGACCGCGAGTGGGCGGCGTTCAAGAAGCGCTTCAAGAAAGAAATGAGCGAGCCGACCGCGCGCCGCACTCTCGACCTGCTGGCCGCGCTGTCGCACACCACGAACCTGTCGGTGGGCTGCTACTGCGAGGACGAGGCGCACTGCCACCGCTCGGTGCTGCGCGAGCTGTTCGCCGAGCGCGGCGCTGCGATCCGCTGAGTGCGCTACTCGCAGACAAGTTGAGCCTGGCGTACCCGGCGACCAGCCCGCACCTTCAGCGAGCTGGGGGATCAGGGCTGCCGCGCGGCGCGGAGCTGGTCGCCGAGTGGGATCGCGCCGGAATCATCCGCCCGGGGAAAACCGCTGCCTTGCCGGAGCCGGGCCGGAGGGGAGAAATGCAAACCGCGGTTTGGCGCAGGGGCTGCGGCTGGGGCGCCGCGCGCCGGGTGTGGCGATCCCGCTGCACACCGGGGCTAGCGCTGCAGCCCGCGCCGGCGGCTGCGCATCACGACGGCCATATTGCGCCCCCGAGACGATTCGAACGTCCGACCAACGGTTTAGGAAACCGCTGCTCTATCCACTGAGCTACGGGGGCAGGGCTTGCTAGATAAGCCCTTGAAATGTCGCGCGAAAAATCGCCGCGT
>Ga0114931_10001045_pt1 | contig 35037 bp, 36 predicted proteins | sample 2SBtaG_FD_89579 | JGI IMG/M metagenome (GOLD analysis project Ga0114931, IMG submission 89579) | Deep subsurface microbial communities from Kolumbo volcano to uncover new lineages of life (NeLLi) - 2SBTROV14_V59a metaG | ecosystem: Environmental > Aquatic > Marine > Volcanic | place: Kolumbo... | reverse complement strand
CCAGATTCATCAATTTCTATAATACTGTAAAACCACATGCGGGTATCAACAACATGACCCCGTATGAGTGGGTAATAGAATTTTTTAAACTGTAAATAACGCGACCAAATATCACAGTTTATCATTTTAAATAGCGTTTTGTTATACTGTGCATGAGAGTTTGTAATTTAATTCTAGTATTTGCAATTAAGAAGGAATATGAGCTTCCCGGTTTCCAGAACACCACAGACTGCAGACCTTCATCCGTTGATGCCCTTATACCTCGTCATATTCATAGCGATGATCGGGTACTCGATGATGGTCACGCTGTTCGTCCCGATGCTGATGCACCCGCACGGTTTTTTAGACGAGTCTGCTACACACTCGACCAGGACGATATACGTGGGCATCCTCCTTGCACTCTATCCGCTCGGTCAGTTCATCGGCTCACCCGTTATTGGCTCGTTCTCGGACCGCTATGGGCGAAAGAGAGTGCTGTCGATAACTTTGGTAATAACAATATTCTTCTATGTAATTATCACTTATTCACTTCAGATACATTCGCTCTGGCTCCTCATGGGCGCGTGTTTCCTGGCAGGGCTTTCCGAGTCAAACGTTGCAATCTCACAGAGCGCTATAGCGGACGCTTCAACCCCTGAAGACCGCGGGAGGCTCTTTGCTTACCTCTATGCGACCATGAGTCTCGGGTATATAGCAGGGCCCCTTATAGGCGGCCAGTTAGCTCTTCATTATGGTTTTGCAACGCCTTTCTGGATAGTTGTCGGGCTCTTGGTCATTACCTATATATGGATACTCGTTGGGTTTAAAGACACGTTCGCGCCCGATACCACCAAGCCCGTCGATTATTTTAAGTCCTTTACCAACCTTACAAACGTCTTTACCGACCTTCCGATAAGAAGGGTATACCTCGTTAACTTTCTTCTTTTCCTCTCTGTTTACGGTTTCTGGAGGGTGGTACAGATTTACATGGTGGACAAGTGGAACTTCGACGTCGGGCAGGTGACGTTTTACTATGCGTATCTGGCGGTCACAGCCGGGATAGCCAACACGTTTTTATTTGCCCCCCTATCAAAGAGGCTCGGCCTGAGGGGGCTTATCATCAGCTCCGCAATTGTGGGCGGAGTGTTTATGCTCGCAATTGTGGTCCCAAGCTCTGAGACCTCGTACTGGTTTACGGCAGGGTCCGCTTCCCTGATACTGGCTATGACTGTGGCCGGCTGCGGCGCGTATCTCTCGACACTCATAGGCCCCGAGCGTCAGGGCCGTGTGCTCGGCAACAACCTCGCTATACAGGTTGGGGCAGAGTCCCTGAGCGCCCTGCTCGGAGGCTTCCTGGCTGCGCTCCTGATCCCGCTCCCGCTGATAGTCTACGGAGCGATTGCTGTAGTTGGCGGGCTGCTGCTTATTACTTATAAGGGTAAGGCAAATATATGTGAGTAGTGTTATAATCAAACTGTCAATATCCATGCAGCCGATTTCACATCCATTGAGGGTACGTACGTGCTTCAGTCACGCAAGATTCGACGGTACGACACTTACCGCGCCCGATGTTGAGGGGCTTTATAATCTTATCGGAGGGTATATAAACCTTAACCGTGTTGTAAAAGATAATCAGGGCAATGTCACTTCGCGCTCTGCTGTTGGGACATATAAAATTTCGGGCTCGACATATACGGTGGAATTGCTCTACACCGCAGAGAACGACGGTAAGGGTGTTAAGTATGACTTCAGCAAGAGGCCGGGCTCCTCTGAGATGGTAATGACAGACGGAAATGTGGAGATGAAGATTCCGTTGTCTAAGAATTTATACGGCTCGTTCGACCGGGATTCATTTACCGTTATGAGCAGCGGCAAATATATAGATAGATGGGTTAAAGTGAAATAATAACAGTGGCAATGGTTAGTCCCGTCAGTTTTCTAATCTACATTAATTGTAATCTTAATGTGACTTGCTGTTGTGTTGATTTCAGGAGGCATTTGTTATAATGGTTAGCGGGCCGAGGATTTACCGTAAAATATCTATCGATTAAAGGAGGTAAAATATGATTCCTGCCCATTCGAATTATCAAAGAACCGATATGCATCCGCTTCTGCCTCTCTATCTCGTCATACTGATCGCATTTACGGGTTACGGGCTCATGGTGACGATATTTATTCCCATGCTTATGCAGGGTACGGGATTTTTTGACGAATCGGTAACGAGGTCAACAAAAGTAATATACAGCGGCATATTGCTTGCGCTCTATCCCCTGGGGCAGTTTATCGGCGCTCCTGTGATCGGCTCATTGGGCGATAGATTCGGGAGAAAACGAGTGCTCTCCATATCTCTCGTATTTACAATTCTCTTTTACATAGTGATCGCTTATTCTATTGAAATAAAGTTTCTTTGGCTCCTTATGGGTGCATGTTTTTTAGCCGGGCTAACAGAATCTAATGTAGCGATTTGTCAAAGCGCAATAGCCGATGTAAGCACAGAGGAAGACAGGGGGCGGCTGTTTTCATACCTGTACGTGTCTATGAGCCTGGGCTACATCATTGGCCCCTTAGTAGGCGGACAGCTAGCCGTACACTTCAGCATTGCTACGCCGTTCTGGTTAGTTACAGTGCTACTAATATTCATTTATATTTGGGTCTGGATAAGTTTTAACGACCCCTTTGTGCCTGACAAGAATAAAGAGATCAGCTATTTAAAGTCATTTACGAATCTGGCAACCGTTTTTACAGACATTCCGATTAGACGGGTCTATCTGGTTAATTTCCTTATATATTTCGGGGTATTCGGACTGGCAAGGGTCATACAGATTTATATTATTGACGAGTGGCATTATGAAATTGACAAAGTGACTCTTTATTATGCTTACATCTCTGCCGTTTGCGCGGTCTCAAATTTCTTCTTTTTCGCTCCTTTAACCAAATATCTCAGTCTCAAATCAATCACTATTCGATCGTCACTGATAGGGGGGATTTTAATAATAGCAATTGTTATTCCTAGCTCAGACATCCCTTCAATTTGGGTTTTATCCGCTCTTGCATTTTTAATATTGATGTGGGCGATTTCGGGGTGTGGCACTTACCTCTCGACCTTGGTCAGCTCTGAAAGACAGGGGAGAGCCCTGGGTAACAATCTGGCTATTCAGGTCGGTGCCGAGTCCATTGGCGCCGCAGCCGGGGGTTTTCTTGCAGCGATACTCGTACCTTTGCCAATTCTTACTTTTGGAGTAGCTTCTATTTTAGGCGGGCTTTTGCTTATCACATACAAGAAACCAACTTATAACAATTAAAACTACTTAGGTACTATTAGAGTGGGAATTGAAGATAGCTTAATTGATGAATCAGCCGGAAATGAATCAAAGGGATCAAAGGTTTATAAGGGAGGTGCTTGATGGTATCAATAAAGTTAATGGACAAATTTAAACCGCTTCTATTATTCAGCTTGTTTTTACTAAATATAAGCTGCTTTACCCTCTCCGACCAGCAGGGGGTCGACAATCTTTGGAGGGAGGAATCCAGGGTCGAGAATATCAAAGTAAGTGAAACGACCCAGAACGAAATAATTGAGCTTTTCGGCCCGCCTTCGCAAATCATAAATCTTGATTCGGGGGCTGTATTCTATTATCTGCTGCAGGAAAAGAAGGGAAGAGGCATGTTTCTTCTACTCTTTAACTTCAAAGACGAGCAAGTGAGTTATGACAGGGCAATCTTTTTCTTTGATAAAAAAGGCATTTTGACTGACTACGGTTTGAGCGTGGAAAATATTGAGAGAAAATAGCTCGCCGATTTCTTGGCCGCGCATATTATTATTACTGCTTATAATAGGACTTTGTTCGTGTACCGCAATATCTAAAAAGATAGACGCGGAACGCACGCTTGACGAACACTCATTCATTCTCTCTGAAACCCACTATAGAGACGTAATAGACAAGATAGGTCCGCCCTCCAAGCTCAGTAAATATAATGATGGATTAGTTTTTCTCTATGAATCGATAGATATCAAAGAAAGGCAGCTTGGCTTGAATTTTAATTATAATATATTCAGATGGCTTAAATTCTCATACGCCCGGGGAGTCGCAGAGAGGGAAACGCTTCTTCTGATATTTGACAGAGATGGGTATTTGGTTGCTAAGAATTATAAAGAGTTCAAAGAAAATCTGGGGAGCGGACAAGCTGTCAGTTTCCTTGTAAGCATAGAGTCGCTTGTTGATTCTTCTAGCCTGGAAGAGGGGCCCGCTTCGCTTACGTGGGGGTCGAGCTTGCTTAAACCCTTGCCGGAGACGTTAAATTACCCGCAAAACCTGGGGACAGGTGAGTCTGGTATCGAACAGTTGGGAGTGCCAGACAGCGTCGGCCAGCATACTCTGGAATTAGCTGATTAATGAGTAATGATAATATCGAGTGATATGAGCATGCAGGTATCGTGTCAGTTTTTTGGAAATGCTTATTTGAATAAGCTATGAAGGGATATATATTCAGCTGTTTTTAATGTTGATTTCCCCCCGGCAGTTATTATATTAAGGCTATGGAAAAGGTGGTCTGCACGCACCCGAGGGCAAGGCGCGATTACGACATCGAGGAGCGCTTCGAGGCCGGGCTTGAGCTCAGAGGCTCCGAGGTAAAGTCGCTTCGCACCAGCCAGGCGAGCATAAAGGAGAGCTTTGCGATGCTCAGAAACAACGAAGTGTTTCTGATTAACAGCTACATAGCTCCTTATGAAGCGGCGAATATTTTTAATCATGAAACAAGAAGGGATAGAAAACTCCTCTTAAACAAGCACGAAATAAAACGCCTGATCGGGAAGACGCAGATACGGGGCTACACGCTCATACCCGTTAAGATGTACTTTAAGAACGGTAAAGCCAAGGTCGAGATTGCGCTCGCTAAAGGCAAGAAAATGCTCGACCGCCGCGAGGACATTAAGAAGCGCGAGGCTGACCGCGAAATGGAGAGGGCTATGAAAAAGCGTTATTAGCTCCTGTAACCTGAAGCGATTATAGTGTAAAATTAATATATCTACATTCATTGTGCATCTTCGGTCGTACTCTTAGTATATGGGGGCGAACAGGATTCGACGGGGAATGGGATAGCTTGTGCTGCATGCCGAGCTTCTGCTAACTCGTAAAACTGGCGGAGCACACACAAGTGCCGAAAATGACTATGCACTCGCTGCCTAAATAGAGCGGCGACGGCTCCTTAAACCCTGTCCGTGGGTTTAAATGAGCCGACGACTCAACGGACTGGTCTGAGAGCGCCGCACGTGACGCTTGATGACGAGACTCTATCACGAGCTGGTGGTGGAAACCCTGTCTATTGGTAACTTCACCGCGAGATTAAAAAATAGACTAAGCATGTAGAGGCCTTGTGAGTCTCTTTTCCGGACCCGGGTTCGATTCCCGGCGCCTCCACCATCCTTTTACAAGTTTCTTATATAACAACCCTCCCCGCTAAACCAACTTGACACGGCGGGGAATTAATGCGAATAGATTACCCATGTTTCTCACTTTCTTGCTGCTGGCGTTTTTCCTGAACACCGCTTCCGCTTATGCCCAGGAGCCTCCCGAAAGAATTATTGCCGCCCAGGTTTTCCGCTCGGACGCACGCAATATTCAGGAATTCGAGGAACAGATAGTCCGCATGAAAGGCTTGGGGATTAATACTATAATCTTTCGGGTGTTCGGAAATAATGGCGACAGGGTGTATGCGTTCGTCAATCCCAAGGCGGCTGAGGGAGTGTATTTTAAAACGAATGTATCCCCTGTGATAGACGATATTCTAGGGAAAGTAACAGACGCAGCCCACAAGCATCGAGTAAAAATATTTGCGTGGATGACTACAAGGCACGCGACTTACGGAGGGGATGCGGCACTGCTGGACAGCGAGTACTCGTTCTCTCGGAAAAAACTTAAGGGCGTGCCCAAGCTCGACCTGTTTAACGATAAATCTGTGCGGTACCTGGAGGCGCTCTACAAGGACCTGGCCGCCTACCCTGTTGACGGGGTGCTCATACAGGACGATTTCGTAATGCGCTACATGGAGGGGTTCGGATCAGCGGCCTCAGCCGCTTACTCCCGGCAATTCGGTAAAGCGCTCGATTCGAAGAGCATGTTCAGCGATTTTGAGCTTAAGCCTGACGGGAGGGTAAAGAGGATAGTTTATACACAGGAGTTCCGGGACTTCACCGGGTGGAAGAACGCACGCTTGCGAGCCGTGGCGAAGAGACTCATCAAGTCGCTCGGGGAAGCTCGTCTCGGTATCGAAGTCGCGCTGAACGTTTCGTACGAGCTGTTTCAGAAGCCGCAAAACGCGCTCGCCTGGTTTTCGCACGACTGGGCGTTGGCGAGGCAATTTGACTACGCCGCGGTGATGTCCTATCAGGAGCAGATCAAAAAAGAGCTTGGTATCGGTTTGAAACAAGCCGGGGCGCTGATCGAGGATAACGCCGCTACAGCCATTAAAGTAATGGGTAATCCTGAAAAAGTAATTATGAAAATACAGACGATCGACTGGGATACCCGAAGGCCCCTGCCTTACAGAGAGGTACGCTATATCTTTCACAAGCTGCACAGTGTCTCGCCCGACCTTGGCATCGCGCTCGTGCCGTGGGAAGGGAATGAAAAATTCGGATTTTTGAGAGAGTGATTAAAACCCCCTCTTACTATCTAGCATAAGAGTCACGGGCCCGGAGTTTACGAGATGCACATCCATCATAGCGCCAAATTTTCCCGTCTGTACCGGTACGCCGAAGTCCCTTAGTCTCTCTACGAAACTTTCATACAGGTCTTCCGCAAGCCCGGGGGGCGCGGCTTTGTCGAAAGAAGGACGGCGTCCCTTCCTGCAGTCGGCATAGAGCGTAAACTGTGACACTACAAGGATTTCCTCGCCTATGTCCGTCACGGACAAATTCATCTTGCCCGACGCGTCTTCAAATATCCTGAGGCCGAGGACCTTCTCGACCAGGTACTCGACGTCTTGGTCGGTATCATCTTTACCGGCTCCCAAAAGGACGAGGACGCCCTGCCCTATTCGGCCCACGACCTCGCCCGCGGTTTCAACGCTCGCCTGTTTCACTCTTTGGAGGATTATTCTAATTCGAGTACTCCTGGATTTGTTTATTTATAATAATAAACGAGAGCGTATGGATTTAAAGGTTGTAGTATTTTTTAAGCGCCCAGGAATTAAAGCTTTCCGGCATGAATTTTTTTAAAATATTCACCAACAGCGAATTCGGCCCGATTCTGTACCTGAGCTTTGGGTGCTTTTTATTTATAATACCGGCTATTAACTGCGCCATGCTATGTGGGTCGCCCCCTGAATCATAACCTTTTTTAGAGCCATCTTCACAGATCTTCTCATCGAATCGTATTGTCTTATCTTATTCTTCGCCATGACCTTGGACTTTCCGATATTGGTTTTAAAAATTGCGGGCTCGACAATCGAAACCTTTACATTAAAGCTCTGTACTTCATATTTTAGAGTTTCGCTGTACCCCTCGAGAGCAAACTTGCTGGCTGCGTAAAAGCCCAGATTCGGCACCGCAAGCAATCCGGCTGACGAGCCGATATTTATTATCTGACCGCTTCGCTTCTGTCTCATCAGAGGGAGTACTCTTTTGATCATCCTTACAGTCCCGAAGAAGTTTGTTTCTATTACCGACCTTGCTTCATCAAGCTCGGTCTCTTCCAGGAACCCCGACAATATGTAACCTGCGTTGTTTACGAGTACGTCTATCCTGCTTTCTCTGCTCAGTATTTGCTCTATGCAGGCGTCTACTGATTCTTGAGAGGTAACATCAAGTGGTAACAATTCAAAATTCAGGTCCTTTTTAACAGCGCTTCTGGCGGTCCCGTACACTGTATGTCCCAGGTCCGAAAGGTATGCGGCGATTTCCAGACCGAATCCCGAGGAAGCGCCCGTAACTACAATTATTTTGGAATCCTTCATTAATTATTATCTGCCTACAAGAAACCGTACATACATTTAGATGCCATAGAGCCGTAAACGCTCCGCGTTATATTCCATTTATATTTTTATACGATTTTTCTTGGCATTCCGGTTGCCGCGAGTAGTAACCACCGGCGCTTATTGAACAGCCGGACGACCCCGGATATAAAGTGAACCCGGGCAACGATAAATCCTGTATATGCGTCTTGGCTAAAAATGTAGTAAACTTATGGTGTTAACAATAACACTTAAAGGAGTGATGGTATGTTTTTTCGTTTGATTGTAATGATAGTTATGGCTATTTGCTTTAATTCCGCGCAGGCTCACTCTATCGAGTTCCCGCCGCCTAAGTACACGACCACCTACCATACGGTGAAAAAAGGCGAGTACCTGCGTCTGCTTGCGGGCTACTACATGCTCAACCCCAGGGAGTGGCGGAAGATCAGGGAATGGAACAGCGGAGACATAAGGGGTACCAGGATATATCCGGGGCAGGAGCTGCTGATATTTATTAACAAGAAATGGGAGCCGCCCTTTGATTTGGACACCTATGTTAAAGAGTGGGTACTCGGCCAAGGCCCCGAAGGCTTTTCACAGAGTGAGGAAGAGATAGAAGTAATACAAGGTCCTGACAATTAACCGCTAACTTAAGCTTGCCAATTTATTAGAGGGTAGTAGTGCTAAAATTTAAATCAGGTCTCTTAAGTTCTCACCTAGAGGAGAAGCGGAAATCTTATCCAGAGCCTGTTTCTCTATCTGCCTGATACGCTCTCTCGTAACCCCGAACTCCTTTCCTATTTCACTCAGCGTATAGGTGGTGTTGATGCCTATTCCGAACCGCATTCTCAGTATCTCCTGCTCTTTGGGGTCAAGGTGAGAGAGCATCTCCCTTATCCTTTTATTAATAATTCGTTTTGTAATTGCCTTGTCGGGTAGAGGGACCCGATGGTCTTCGACAAATTCAACACGCGTTCTGTCGTCGCTGTCAGTAACCGGAGTATCGAGAGAGCTTACGTTTTTCATCACGTCTGAGGCGGCTTGAACAATCCTCTTTGTCACGGAGGTGGATATTCCAAGCTCTTTAGCCAGCTCTTCGATCGAAGGCTCTCTTCCGAGCTCCTTTTTCAGAATCGCGCTTATTGCCTTTACTTTACCAGACCATTCGTAAAGATAAACGGGAATCCTTATGGTCTTTGAGCGCTCGAACGGGGCTCTGAACACTGCCTGCTGTATCCACCAGCTTGCATAGGTCGAGAATTTATAGCCGAGTGTATAGTCGAATTTCTCTACTGCGCGGAGGAGACCGAGGTTCCCTTCCTGAATCAAGTCCGAGAGCGGGAGCCCTCTGCCCATATAGTTTTTAGCAATGCTTATTACGAGCTTCAGGTTTGATTTGACGAACCGCTGCTTGAGCTCGAGCGAGCGTTTCATATAGGCTTCCGATAGAGTGTTTAACCTGTCGGCGTACTCTATCCCGGCTCTAAGGGATTTGCTTAGCTGTTTAGTACGCCTATTCCCCTTTAATTTAGAAATTTTCCTGAGCTTAGATTGCAGCGCCCGGGCTTTAGCGCCGCACTTTTTAATATTAGCCGCAATGCGTACTTCCTCCTCCGGCGTAAGGAGCGAAGTCTCATGCTCCAGATCCTTAAAATAGACGTGAAGAAGCCTGAGATGCTCCTCGGTTGAGGATTTACTCTCTTTAATACTGCCATTTTTATCTTCAAACGATTCTTCCCGCTCAAACGCTCCCGACTCGAACTCGAATTCACCGCTCTTGGAGTCTTCATTGATAAAATCAGCCACATCTTTAAAATCGCTCAAATTCGAAAGTGCATCTACTTCTTTAATCTCCGGTATTACATTTTCTAATTCTTGTTTTCTAGCCATCTCATTCCTTTATATGCAATGGAATTAAGGGTTTTCTGAAGAAGTGCTTCCGAGGTTACGCAATTCTAGGATGAAGTCCTTTATTGTCAAAGCCGGTATGCAGCTGCGCGGTTACACCCGTATTGACTATATTAGCTATAAAACCCTTATTCTATAATCTGGGAGAGCCCGACTTAAGGGCTCTCTCGGATTATTGCTCTACAAATAATTAATTTATATCTTTATAGAGTCGAGCGCTTCATCGAACAGGCTAAAACCTTTCTCTAGGTTTTTCTTAGCGATGACATAACTCTCTGTGGTTACATTATCCGATATCCCTTTAACGGAATCAAAAGCGTTCTTTTGATAATCAATGAGCCGGTCTACGCCTTCCTCAAACGCCTTGGTATCAATTTTACCAAAAGGCGAGTCCTTAAGAGGGGCTTCACCATAAAAGTCTTTTACAGACTTAACATATTCTTTTTCAGCCCCGATGATGTAATCTAGCTGGCCGTTGATAGCCTTTTTGTTCTCTTCTGCAACTGAAAGAGAAAAATCAAGCGAATTTAAATAAGCCTCTTTCAAAAGTTTCGAGAATTCCTTGAATGACGATGTAAATTCTTCTGTGTCAAATGCCTTTTTCTTTGCAGCCATTTTCATGACCTCCCGTCTTTGGATTTACATATAATATAAGTCGTATATTTGCTTTGTCAAGGGCGTATGTACGCATGTGCGAAGAAATATAGTCCTATAACTACTTGTTATCATTGCATATCGAAAATTTAAGCCAAATTATCTTGTGCAATTGCATATTTGTTCCTATTATTATATTTTACAGGTATATAAATATTGTAGACTCTTTGGATAAGGTAATGCATAATTCCTTAATATATATAGGATCCTGCTATATAAGGGTTCATGTAGCCGAGAGGGTACGGTAAATTGCAAGAGGGGGGAGCATTGTTATAGTACTGCTCCCCCGATTATGGCTTGTCTATCTTTAATTAAATCTTAGCCTTCTAAAATAAAGGTAATTCTGATGTGCGCTCTGTATTCCGCGATCTGCCCATCTTGACCGATCGAAGCGTTCATCTTCGTGACCTCCAGCCCGGTCAGGCCGCGAAGTGTCTGGTTCGCCCTGCTCATGGCATTCTTGACAGCATCGTCCCAAGATGTTTCCGATGATCCGATAATCTCCGTTATTCTTGCTACAGCCATAGTGTAAGCCTCCTTGTGTGTTTTTTCCTTCCTGTTACTACTATAATAAAAATAATGAAAAAAAGTCAAGGTAAATCTCACTTGAATCGCCGGAATGAGTACAAAAAATTTATAATCATGCTATAATCAAGGTCGGCAAATACAAAAAAAACGATAAAAACGTTGCAAAGCATGCAGCCAGGAGGTAGAGATGCCCATAGATTTTGAATTTACGGAAGAACAGCAGATGTTCAGAGACACCATTAGGGATTTCGGAGAGAATGAGATTACTCCCCTGGTGGAGGAAGCAGAAACGAACGAGAAATTTCCTGTGGAGATATTCCCCAAGCTCGGCGAGATGGGATTCCTCGGGATATCCATGCCGGAAGAATATGGCGGGGTAGGTCTGGACAAAGTGACGGAGTGTATATTTGCAGAAGAGATGGGACGGATAAACGCAGGAATAGCCATGTGCATAAACGCGCACACCAGTCTGTCCATGGTACCTATTGAAAAGTTCGGGAATGACGCGCAGAAGGAAAAGTATCTTATCCCCGGTATAGAGGGCAAGATAATAGGCGCGCTTGGGCTCACTGAGCCTGACGCCGGCTCAGACGCCAGAGCCATACGCGCAACCGCAGTCAAAAAAGACGATAAATACGTTATTAACGGCACTAAAACCTGGATCACTAACGGCACTATGTGCGACTATGTGATCGTCGCCGCATATACGGATAAGACTAAAAAAGGCACCGGGATAAGCCTCTTTATCATAGACAGCGACGCCCCGGGGTTTACGGAAAAGAACAAGATTCACAAACTAGGCCACCGCTCGGCCGACACCGCAGAGCTTGTGTTCGAGAACTGCGAGGTACCCGAGGAAAATTTACTCGTCGGAGAAGGCGGTTTCAACGGCGCTATGGCCACACTCCTTGGCGCGCGTATTACGCACGCCGCCAAATCAGTTGGGCTGTCCCAGGCGGCGTTTGAGTTTGCGCTTAACTACTCAAAGGAAAGAGAGGCTTTCGGACGGGCTATCTCCAAATTCCAGGCTATAAGCTTTAAGCTTGCCGAGATGGCGGTAAAGATAGAGACCGCTAGACTCCTCGTCTATAAAGCCGCCTGGCTTTACAGTACAGATAAGAACGCGCTTAAAGAAGCTTCTATGGCCAAACTCTACGCAGCTGAAGTCGTGCAGGAAGTATGCACAGAAGCCGTTCAGGTACTCGGGGGCTACGGTTACGGCGTGGAGTTCCCGGTTGAGCGGTACTACCGGGACGCGAAGCTCGCTTCTATTACTGAAGGGACCTCAGAGATACAGCACGTTGTGATTGCCCGTGAGCTGGGGATATAGTCCGAAGGATACAGAATTAAACATTCGACAAGCCAAAATTTACAAATAAAGAAAAACGGGGAAGCATCGCAAGATGCAACCCCGTTTTTCTTTTTTAACAAACTTTCTTTTATATCTAAGACCCATTTAGTTTCTTATTAACCACTATTACCATGGGGCAGTCATATCTGTAGAGTTTGGGTCCCTGTTCTTAAGCCACTTGGACGGGTCATAGTGGGCTGGTGAATAGCAAAGAATCGCGGTTACCATGATAAGCTGCTCAGGCGCGGACTTTGTCATTTCGGCCCTCTTTTTAATGATCTCGAATACCGGATCCGGAATATTAACTGTTACTTCAGCCATTTTAAAAACCTCCGTTTTTTTGAGTTTAGTCAGTGTCGCCGATGCCTTTTTCTTTCCTGTACTGATCGAGAACCTCTCTCTTCACAGTCGGAACGAGTGTAAAGTCACTCGGTGGCGCTCCCTCTGCCGAAGCTGCTACCTCTTCAGGAGAAAGCGGCTCAGGCTTGGTGTCAACGGCATTGACCGGATCGGTCAACTGAGAAGGTCCGAGCTTCCAATCTGTAAGGGCATCGTCGCCGAGCCCGAATCTCTTCGTAAGCCTGTTGATCTCTTCGAGCCTTCCAGGTTTAGGTCCCGGCTGCTGGATTAGGTTTAGCTCTTGCAGGAGCTCTACCGTTCCCTGGTCCCTCTCAAAAGGTTGACCGACCTTGGTTTTGAAAAACATTCTTTCAAAAGGAGGTCTTCCTCTCGTTCCTCCGCCATCCAAGCTCTCCGCGGGATAGCCTACTGTCTGGAGCCAGCAGAAAACGTATGAAGGAGGCAGGTTGAATTTCTCTTTAACGTTACGTCTTGCTCCTCCGCTTGCGCCGTTAAGACACGTACCCAAACCCAGCGATGTGGCCGTCAGGATTGCATTTTGAAGAGCGTTGCCCAAATCTATACATGCCAATCTGTGCAGAATAAAATCAGGCAGAATCGCCGACAGCGGAAAAAGCCTGTTTACACGCTCATACTCCCAACCATGAGCTTTATCCAAAGCACCCGTTCTCATCAGATCGTGCAGCTGCTGTCCCTGTACGTCGTATGACGCCATGTCATAGCACCAGAAAATAAGAATCGGAGCCATCTGCGTTGTAACCTGGCTCCAGTCTGAAATGAACTCCCAGATTTCAGGGTCTTCGTCCCTGTAAACTACAATCGCCCTCTGCCCGTTAAAGTTACCGGCTGAGGGGGCAATCCTCGCAGCTTCAAGCATAGCCTGAACTTTCCATCTCTCGACAGGCTTGTTAGGTTCATACCATCTGATTGATCTCCTCGAACCGATCGCGTTTAACGCGCCAAGCGGCTGTACTTCACTAGCCTGAGGCAGACCACCTGTAATTAATTCACTCATTTCGGCCTCCTATATAACATATGAATTTTTTTCTAACCAGACAATCAACCATAATATTATTTATAAGCAAAAAAGTCAAGCAATTCGTGATATAAGCGCGGATTTTTGAAAAACCGCATTTTGCTTAAAAAAGGGCGTTAATGTCGCTCGGCATGAAAAATTTCCTTCCCGTTTTTACCAACTCGCCGTAACCCTCTTTGGTGAGGGTCGAATAGTACTGTGACCCGGAGGTATCGTTCGAGCGGAATACACCTTTTTCAATATCGCCCAAAGAGCTTATAAAAAGCTCCCCCCCTATTTGTGAAAGCTTGATAAATAGCCCGATAGCGGTATCAGAGTCATTAATTCTAACCAAGCGTTGTGCGATTACTTTTCCCGTATCAATCCACTCATCGACCTCGTGAAGCGTCACACCCGATTCGTTCTCATTATTCACAAGGACCCAGAAATAACTGTTAAGTCCCCTGTACTTCTGCGACAGCGCCAGGTGGATGTTGACGCAGCTTAATTTGGGTATACCGCATATGTCTTTCTTAAGTATCTGATTGAAATAGCCGCTTACGATAATATCCGGCTGAAAAGACCTGATCCGGGACAAAGTCTCCACGGAATTTATATCCCTGGTGCTGATGATCGGTATTTTATTCCTCCTGGAGATTTGCCCTACCGTGTAAAGTTTTTGTCTGATCCCCATGTAAGACACCAATATTGATAAAGCTATTCGGGCTACAGTATATAGAGATACCAGCGTCCACTGCAGGGTCTGCCTCGATCCCATTAACCTTACGCGCTTAATATAGCCGCCGAGATCATTGTCTTTAGCCAGGATTGCGTGTGATTCGACAATCGCCAATATATTAACGCCGTGGCTGACCAATTGGTTAACGAAGATAATCGACCCTATATGATTTCTTGTGATTAAAACAATGATGCCGGGATCTTTCCGCATGATTATGTACTGAACTGAATTAAGCATTGAATGTCAAGTTATAGTGGAAACGGGTAAATAGATTTGGCAAGAATATTAATTTTTAGAAATTCCATATAGTCAATTTAGGACTCTAACAATAGAAGCTATCTATATGCTACTTATATATATTATTCTATATTATGCCTGGTAGCATTAATTTCGGAATTTTTGGCGTTTCCAGGCTTGAAGTCTCGCTGAAAGTAACTATTGTTAAACAATGAGCGTCAAAAGCTAAAAATTCATCAGAAGGAGGCAGATGGCAATGAAATTTGATAAATTGACAATTAAAGCACAAGAAGCTCTGGCAGAGGCTCAGTCTCTGGCGGAGGAAAATAAAAATCAGGTAATAGACATAGCCCACGTACTGGACTCTCTCCTAACCGAAGGGGGCATCCCGGGGCAGATCATCGGCAAGATCGGCGCAAACGCGGGAGTTGTGCGTGATGTAGCCAGGAGCGCCATCGGCAAGCTGCCCAAAGTAGAGACCGATGCCGATCAGGTATACCTTTCAAGAGAGCTTAGCAAAGCTTTTAAAACCGCTGAAAAAGAGGCGAAATCCTTAGGCGATGAGTACATAAGCACAGAGCATCTACTCCTTGGGATAGCACAGGACGCAACGGACGAAGTGAAGAACGAGCTCAAGAGGCTCGGCGTAACCAGGGACAGTATATTAAAAGTACTTCAGGACATCAGGGGCGGGCAGAATGTGACCAGCCAGTCCCCCGAAGATACGATGCAGTCCTTAAATCAGTACGGTAAGGACTTTACCGAGCTTGCCCGGCAGGGGAAGATCGACCCTGTAATAGGGCGCGACGACGAGATCCGCCGAGTCATACAGGTGCTGTCCAGGCGTACCAAGAATAACCCGGTTCTGATCGGCGAGCCCGGAGTAGGTAAAACTGCGATCGCGGAGGGGCTTGCGCAGAGGATAGTAAACGGGGACGTCCCGGAGGGGCTCAAGAACAAGAAGCTCGTAGCGCTCGATATCAGCGCGCTCGTAGCGGGGGCCAAGTACAGGGGGCAGTTCGAAGAGCGCCTTAAAGCCGTGCTCAAAGAGGTTACGGACTCAGACGGCGAGATAATCCTATTTATAGACGAAATCCACACAGTCGTAGGTGCGGGCGCCACAGAGGGCGCTATGGACGCCTCGAACATGCTCAAGCCCGCGCTCGCCCGCGGGGAGCTTCACTGTATCGGGGCCACCACGCTCGATGAGTTCAGGAAATACATAGAAAAAGACGCGGCTCTGGAGAGACGCTTCCAGCAGGTATTCGTTGACGAGCCTACTGTGGAAGAGACTATCACCATACTCCGTGGTCTTAAGGAGAAGTACGAGGTTCACCACGGGGTCAAGATAAAAGACGAAGCGATTATTGCGGCCGCCGTGCTTTCCAACCGCTACATCACGGGCCGCTTCCTGCCCGATAAAGCAGTCGACCTGATTGATGAAGCTGCCGCGAGGCTCAAGATGGAGATCGACTCCATGCCTACAGAGATAGACGAGGTAGAGCGGCGCATTATGCAGCTTGAGATCGAGAGGGAAGCGCTCAAGAAGGAAAAGGACGAGGCTTCAAAGGAAAAGCTTAAGGAGATAGAGAGTAGCATCGCGAACCTTAAGGAGGAGTCCACCACCCTTAAGGCTCAGTGGACGCGCGAGAAGGAGCACATTACAGAGATCAGAAATGCTAAGGAACAGATCGACCAGCTCCGCTCAGACGCCGAGAAGGCGCAGAGGGCAGGTGATCTGTCCACTGCTTCAGAGCTCCTTTACGGCAAGCTCCCGGAGCTTAATGAAAAGGTTGAAAAGCTCAGCAAAGAGCTCAGCGAGATTCAAAAAGTCAAATGCATGCTTAAAGAGGAGGTCGACGCGGACGACATAGCGGCGATCGTCTCCAGTTGGACGGGCGTTCCCGTATCCAGGCTCCTGGAGGGAGAGGTCGAAAAGCTCATACATATGGAAGACAGGCTCCACGTACGCGTCATTGGACAGGACGACGCCATTCACGCCGTATCGAATGCGCTACGCCGCTCACGCGCCGGCTTGTCCGATCCGAACCGTCCCATAGGCTCTTTCCTGTTCCTTGGGCCGACCGGCGTCGGTAAGACAGAGCTTGCGAGGGCATTGGCCGAGTTTATGTTCGACGACGAGCATGCGATGATCAGGATAGATATGAGTGAGTACATGGAGAAGCACACGGTGTCGAGACTCGTGGGCGCGCCTCCGGGGTACGTGGGGTATGAGGAAGGCGGCCAGCTCTCCGAAGCCGTGAGGAGACGGCCCTACTCTGTCGTGTTGTTCGACGAGATTGAAAAAGCGCACTCGGACGTATTCAACGTGCTCCTTCAAATCCTGGACGACGGGCGGCTTACGGACGGCCAGGGTCGGACGGTCGACTTTAAAAATACGATCATTATTATGACGTCCAACTTAGGGAGTGAATACATTCAGGAGTACGTGGACCGGCCAGAGACTATGAAAGAGCGCGTGATGGAAGTCGTTCATGCATCGTTCAGGCCCGAGTTCCTGAACAGGATAGACGAGACGATTATATTCATGACTCTCGGGCTCGAGCAGATAAAAGAGATCGTGGACATTCAGATCGAGCACTTGAGACACAGGCTCGAAGAGAAGAAGATCGATCTCACTCTCACGGACAAGGCAAAGAACCTGATAGCCGAAAAGGGGTACGACCCGGTCTACGGAGCGAGACCTTTAAAGCGCACGATTCAAAAGCTCATACAGGACCCCCTTGCAACCGAGTTACTCAAAGGCGATTTCAGGGAGGAAGACAACATTGTTGTAGATGTGGACAAGAACAATGAGCTTGTGCTCACTAAAGAAGGAAAACCGAAAAAGAAAAAAGCGGCAAACGAATAATCAAAAATTCAAAAGCGCTCATTCTGTTAATTCAGAGTGGGCGCTTTTTTTATTCGTCATCCCAGACTGCCATTGCGAGCGAAGCACAGCAATCCCCTGTCGCTTATGCACCAAAGCAACCTGCACAATCAGAGCCCTTCCAAAACACTCAGAACAGGCCATCGAAGGTTGGTAATCCTGAACCATATCCAGTACTTGATACGGGATCAATTCAGGATCTCATCAGTTGTCTTTTAACCTCCCCCTTAGAAAAGGGGGATTAAGGGGGGATTTATTCTTTGTCATCCCGGACGCCGATCCGGGATCTAATCATTCAACCTTACCCCTGAGTATCAGGAAATAGACCCGACAATCCCCTGAACCACAGCTTCTGTTATAAAAAATGCCGTCACCCTGAACTTGTTTCGGGGTCTCAAAAGTTTTATTTTATATTTATGTTTAGTTCTTATATTTACATTATGAGTAACGCTGGCCTAAGCACTCTTTATATAGGTGTAACAAACAACCTGGAGAGAAGAGTTCTGGAACATAAACTCGGAACTGGATCTGAATTTACCAAGAGATACAAACTAAATAGATTGTTATATTTTGAGGAAGGTCAATTGATTGAAGATGCAATTGCCGGGGAAAAACAACTTAAAAGATGGCACAGAGAATGGAAATGGAATTTAATAAAATCAATGAATCCTGAGTTAGATGATTTATCAGAAAGTTGGTATGATGAAGAACTGCTAAAAGAATTAGATCCTGAAACAAGTTCTGGATGACAGACGGAAAAGAGCTGGTTAAGAAGAAATAGACCCAACAATCCCTTAATTATTTCACCCCACCAACCTATGCCTGCTGTTGAAAAACTGGGCGTGTCCTTCAAGTATCCTTCTCGATTGAGCGGGGTCGGGGGCGAGGCTCGATTCTCCTTTCTGCCACGAGCCGCCCAGTATAATACCGTCTGTCCTGGGTACCATATAAAGCCCGGCGCCGCGGATTGAAGCCGAGTAATCCACCTCGGGCTGCGGGATGAGCATCGTGAGCTGGCCTTTGACGGGAACAAGCTCGCTGTCTCCGAAGAGCGCTCTTGAGCCAAGCCCTGTGCAGTTCACTATCAGAGGCTCCTTCAAGCCTCTTAACTCCTCTGGGTTTCTGAACTCCCGGACTACAATTTCCCCGCCCGCTCTTTGGAAGTCCTGCATCAGAGCATTCATGAATAGAGGCGTCTCCACTCTCAGTGCTGTATAAGCCAGGCAATACGGTTTATCGAACGGGTACTCGCTCCGGGGTATGCTCAGCACATCGCGGTAAGAATACAAAAGGTCGTCGTAGGAAGGTAATAGAGTGACCGGACGGTCGCCAAAAATATAGTTTTGAGTCCAGTTGACTCCATAGGCTTTACCAATAAGGTCCTGATAGTATTTGTATGAGAGACGGGCTGCCTTCAGGAATTTCTGATAAAACTGAGGTGTAATCTCATCATCGTCAAAAGCTATGAGCGGGGTCCATTTTCCGGCAGCTACGTTTGAAGTAGTAGCCGGTGGGAGGTCTTTCGAATAGATTATAACCTTATGGCCGCGTCGCTGCATTAAGGTTGCGGTAGTTAAACCGACAACGCCGCATCCCAAGACAGCACACTCTGTGTGCCCGAGGCTCGCTGCTTTTTCCATAGCCATGTGTGAGGTGCCCCAACATAGCGAGATGCCTCCCCCACCGTGTCCGTAATTGTGGATAACGTCCTTATCACCTATCCTTTCATAACGCACCACAAACCCGGACGGGCGGTAGGGCCTGAGCCCTACAACCTCTCTCATAACCCTCTGCTCAGATACAACCACAGGATTAAAATTTCTTGCGTACGGGTTAAGTTCGGGGGTCCTCTTTGCGCATGAGCCGAGGGTTACGGCAAGGATCGTCAAGCCGCTTAATTTTAGGGCTTCTCTTCTACTTAAGTTTTTATGGCCCGCCATAATGACTTTACCATTACCCTGAACCATATACTAGACCATGTCTCGTGCTCGATACGGGATCAATGTAGTATCTATTCAGGGTCTAATCCTTTAAGCAATTCTTCACCGTGCCGACTTTTTGAAATACCGTAAAACGCGCTTGGAACTCTAATCAATAAAACTCTGGCAGTTGGGAATCCTCTCCACTTTCCCTACGACGTTTCCGTAGTTTTGAAGCATGGTTGTAAAAATGCTGTGGTAATCGTTCTCGACAAAGACATCATCAATTCGAAGCCTGCAGTTATCCGGGTTAAGGGTCCCCTGTGTGTTTACGATAACCGTGTGATCATAAACGACAAACTCAAGGGGACGCCTTACTACCTGACGGTTTTGCAGAGCGGCTTTTCCGACAACATGATAAAGCCCGTTCTTCATTCGATCGACTGTAAAACTTTTCAAATACCCCTTTCGCTCGTTCCCTTTACAGTTTCTGAGACAGAAAACTACGATTTGCTCGTCCAGGCTGGTTCGCTTAATAACCTCGTCCTTAATATCCTTTGCGGAGACAGAGTTTAGAAACATAACGGAAGGTATAAAGAATAGGAGTGATATCAGTAGCGGCCTTATCTTTCTTCTCATCACGTATTTAAGCATACCGAAAGAATAAGGCATAACCTACTGTCTTATTATAACCTCGGACTTAGCGAGTCGGATCAATTCTTACTTACAATTACTCTTTGTCTAAATATTCCTTAAAGCTATCCGAAGTATTGTCATTTGTTTTATATATTAGCACTACATGCTCAACCAATAGACTCGATAATCCCCTGAATCACGGCTTCAGGATTATCGGCTTCGGTTATGGCACGGCCAATGACCAGGTAGTCCGCCCCGAGAGACACAGCCGCCGTGGGAGTAACCACCCGTTTCTGGTCGTGCTCGGCTGTTCCGGGGCGGATGCCGGGTACGACCAAAGTGAATCTGTCGCCGAACTCGCTTCTTAACATCCCTACTTCAAACCCCGAGCATACTAGCCCGTCAATATTGGCTTTTTCCGCCAATGAAGCGAGTCTCAGCACAGAGTCCGGTGTCGTGGAATTTACTCCAATCTCCGCCAGGCTCCCCCGGTCGTGGCTCGTTAACACCGTTACAGCTAAAATTATGGGCTTGGGTATACCTAAACCCTCAGATTCCTCTTTTACGCCCTTAGAGACGCTCTCCATCATCCGAATTCCGCCGGACGCGTGGATTGTAAGCATTTTTACGCCTAACGTGGTGGCTTGACGGGCGGATTTTTCGGCAGTCGAGGGGATATCGTGGAATTTCATATCCAGGAATATATCTGCGCCCATATCCTGGAGATTTATAATTCCGTCAGGCCCGGAATCCAGAAAAAGAATGGGGCCAACCTTAAAAGTTTTTATCTTACCCGATAATTTATGGACCCATTGCTCGGCTACTTCGCGCCTTGGGAAGTCCAGAGCGAGTATTATACGCTCACTGGGTGTAAGATCGGGTCTAGACATTTCTTAACAATCTACTTTAAGTTAATACAATCTATAATATCAGTTGGTTATCGTTAATAGTTTCTGCACTTCCTGAATTACCGCATTAAGTTCTATATTCCTCGAATCGCCTGTTTTTCTGACTTTTAACTCAGCTTTACCCTCTTTTATTGTCCTCGGGCCGACCGCTACCTGTACCGGTATGCCGATAAGCCCCGCGTCCTTGAACTTAAACCCGGGCCCTACGTCCCTGTCGTCAATTATAGCCTCGTACCCAAGCTCTATAAGCTCTTTATAAATCCGCTCAGAGGCTTTCATTACCTCTTCGTCCTTAACCTTAAGGGGAAGGACTGTCACCTGAAACGGGGCCAATGCTTCAGGGAATATTATACCGTTTTCATCGTGGTTCTGCTCTATTGCTGCCGCTACCGTACGACCAATCCCGATACCGTAACACCCCATAATAAAAGGCTTTTCCTTACCGTCTTTGTCTACGAAAGTGGCGTTCATAGCCTCACTGTACTTAGTGCCGAGCATGAACACGTGCCCGACCTCTATACCGCGAGTGGAGACAAGGGTGCCTCCGTCGCACTTAGGGCATTTATCCCCCTCCTCCGCCACGCGTATATCCGCAAACTCTTTTACCTTGTAATCCCTTCCCAATACTACATTTATTATATGATAGTCCTCTTTATTAGCCCCGGTTACCGAAACCCCCATATCCCTTTCAGACTTGTCCGCAATCAAGCGGGCATTTAACCCCACAGGGCCGCTGAAACCCATGGGGCCGCCAGTTATTTCCTGTATTACCGAAGGAGTAGCAAGCTCCACAAGCTCTGCGCCGAGTGATTTTCTGAGTTTAGTCAGGCTAAGCCCGTGGTCTCCCCGCATCAAAGCGGCCAGAGGCTCGCCGTCAGCCATTATGATCATAGTTTTCATTATATCACAGGGTGTTACATTCAATATATGAGATACTTCTTCAACTGTCTTAAGCCCAGGCGTACGGACCTCTTTTACCCCTTCGGCACCTTCTGTGCTGCCTCCTAGGGCACTCCCGGCACCGGCACCTACCTCAGCAAGCTCCAGGTTTGCTGCGTAGTCGCATTCGCTGCAGCTCATGATGACGTCTTCCCCTGTAGGGGCCAGCACCATGAACTCGTGAGAGAAATTGCCGCCTATATTGCCCGTATCCGCGAGCACGGAACGGAATTCCAGGCCGCAGCGCTCGAATATCCTCGTATAGGCCTCAAACATCGCCCAGTAAGACTTTTCTGCCCCCTCGATGTCCGCATCGAAGCTGTACGCGTCCTTCATAATAAACTCTCGCGCGCGCATTACCCCGAACCTCGGGCGTATCTCGTCCCTAAACTTGGTCTGAATCTGATACAGGTTAACGGGAAGCTCCTTGTACGAGCATATGTCACGGCGCACAATGTCCGTAATAATCTCCTCATGAGTGGGGCCAATGCAAAACTCCCGTTCTGCCCTGTCCTTAAAGCGCAGCAGCTCCTTACCGTAATAGTCCCAGCGACCGCTCTCCCGCCAAAGCTCAGCGGGCAGCACTGCGGGCATGAGAAGCTCTATGGCCCCTGCCCTGTTCATCTCTTCCCGGACTATTTTTTCAACTTTTCCGATAGACCGGAGCCCCAAGGGCAGATAGTTATATATACCGGCTGCGAGCTTACGTATCATTCCGGCACGTATCATGAGCTTATGGCTCACTACTTCAGCGTCTGCCGGGTCTTCCTTTAAAGTGGGTATAAAATATTCCGAGTATCTCACAGTAGGCGTATAAATTACCGATTCTGGGTATAATTGCAACTGCGGCCAAGCTCGCGATCTGAGGGGAGTTCGATATTTACCCATACACAATATGGCTCTTGAGAACTTCTCTGTCCGCACACAATATCTGTTGACCTGGCAAAACCCCTAGTTATCCTATTACAAAACTCAAGTAGAACCCCGCTATGCGGTTTCTCATCTAATACAAGACTTGATAGTTGCTGGAGGTACCGATGGATTTAGATACAGGTGTGGTAGAGCTGATAAGAAAAGCCGGAATATTCGCCTATCCGATCATCCTATGCTCGGTCGTGGGACTAGCCATATTCTTCCAGAAAATGTGGACACTCAGAACCAAGAAAGTCGTACCGGAGAACTTTCTCGACCATTTTTACAGCCTCATGGCCCAGGGTAAAACCGGAGAGGCCCAGGTATATGCCCGCTCAAACGATTCATCTGTGTCACGGATCGCGGTAGTTGCTCTCGAAAACGCCGAAAGGTCCAAGGGAGAGCTGCGTGAGGAGATAGAGGAAGCCGGACGGAAAGAGGCAAACGATCTCGTGCGCTATAACGAAGGACTCGGAGCCGTCAGCAACGTCAGCACACTGCTGGGTCTTCTGGGTACTATTTCCGGTATGATCAAGATATTCAGGGTCATAGCGGACAAGCCCATCGTCAACCCGCCCGAGCTTGCCGGAGGTATTTCAGAAGCCCTTTACACCACTGCTTTCGGGCTGCTCGTGGCCATACCCGCGTTCATTGCTTATAAGTACCTAAACGGCAGGGCCGACGATTATATTTACATGCTCGAAGAGGAGGGACGCAAGATCCTTGACTACGTGATGAACACAAAAGACGAAGCGCCCGAAAAGAAAAAGGACGTGAAGGACATACTGGGATGAGGTTCAAACACTGGACTAAAAACGGAGTGGGCACAGGCTCAGCGCTCGACTTGACCCCGGTCGTAGACGTCGTTTTCAACCTCCTTATATTCTTTGCCCTCTCGCTTAATTTCGCGGCAACTTCAGGGGGAATAAACGTAAAGCTCCCCTCTGCGACCTCCGCCGAGCCTGTGAAGATAGAGCAGCTCACCATAAACCTGACTAAAGACGGGAGCATAGTTTACAAAGACCTCACTATAGACGCGGCCGAGCTGACTAAGAAACTAAAAGAAGTGAAGGACAAGGATTCGCTCGTAATAATAAGGGCAGACAACGACGTCCCGCACGGCAAGGTTGTCGAGATAATGGATATAGCCAAATCAGCGGGCCTCTCGAAGCTCGCTTTCGCTGTCCAGGCCGCGCCCTCCCTACCTAAGAACGAGAAGAAAGAGAAGTAACATGACCGCTATACTAACTATGAACCAACACGAATTAGGCGATGATATATAGATGGGCGCATAACCCCCCCTTTTGTCCTGAGCATGTCGAAGCATGCAGGTTCTTCTCTCGATTGACACCATTAACAATATTATGTAGCTTTTGGCACCAAATACATTTCAGTTAACAATTCACACGCCGGTTAACAATTCATTTGAGATACCTCGGACTCCTAAATGCGTTTATTACGAATTACCTCACTTTCTGGATAATTATCTTCTCCGTTGTTGCGGTTTTAGAGCCGTCCCCGCTTGCGCCGCTCACGTATCTCATCATTCCGGTGCTAGGAATAATAATGCTCGGCATGGGGGTCACTCTCACCATAAAAGATTTCAAGAGGGTATTCCAAAGACCCAGGGACGTAGGCGTGGGAGTGGCCGTGCAATACTTCGTAATGCCGTTTCTGGGTTTCGCGCTTGCCTGGGCATTTGGTCTTGACCCGCTGCTCGCGGCGGGGGTGGTGCTCGTTGGCTCATGCCCCGGAGGGACAGCCTCGAACGTAATGACCTATCTTGCGCAGGGCGACCTGGCGCTATCGGTTACTTTAACGTCCGTATCCACTCTTTTCGCACCTCTGATGATACCGCTGTGGATGTACCTCTACGCCGACCAGTGGATAGACGTCCCGGTGTTTAAGCTCTTTAAATCCACAGTTCTCATAGTCCTCCTCCCCGTAGCTCTGGGCCTGGGCTTGAGAGCCGCCCTCAGAGACAGAATCAAATACGTACTGCCTGTTCTCCCCAGTGTCTCCGCCGTCTCAATAATATTCATAGTCGCTGTAATCGTGGCTGCGAACGCCCTGGCCATAACAAAGATCGGGGCCATAATCGCAGTAATAGTAATAACCCATAATACCCTCGGGCTTCTGATCGGATACGGCGCTGCGAGGCTCTCGGGCATGGAGGTCGGGAGGGCAAGGGCAATATCGATTGAGGTAGGTATGCAGAACTCCGGTCTGGCCGTAGCCCTAGCCAACACATACTTCGGCGCGCTTGCCGCCCTACCCGGAGCGATATTCAGCATATGGCATAACATATCTGGCTCCACAATAGCCTGGTGGTGGAGGAGACAGGGGAACGCGGACAGGGAGGGTGAACAATGAGCGTGAAAGAAGCTCCGGAGCACCCAAAAAAATTTCCACTGGGGGGTTATCTATTTTTAATCGGGACGGCGTTTTTCACTGCAATATCCTATGCGTTTGGTCGGGCGGTGGACAGGAACCTCGACCCAGAGTCCACGATATTCTTCTGGTTCGGGGGGGCGCTCATATTCTCTTTCATTACGGTGGCATTATTGCCCGAGCAGAGAGAGGAAGTCAGGAATATAGGAAAATACTGGAAGATCTTTCTATATACTTCGGTACTTACGTCAATAGGGGCCGCACTCTGGATTATCTCCATCAGGATGATCGGGATTCCACTTACCTCATTTCTTATGAAGGCGCAGACTCTGTTCGCGCTTTTGCTCGGGATGATTTTTCTCGGAGAGAGGCTGAACCGGGGAGAGACCGTTGGGATTATCATCACCATCACCGGCGGAATTATAGTCGCGTACCAGAGCGACATAACACTCTTAATCGGAACGTTCACGGCGCTCGGAGCGGCGTTCTTCTACTCCTTCATATCCTTCGTAGTAAAGAAGGTCGGGCAGAGGCTCAACATGCTCATGGTCGCTAACATGAGGGCCCTCGGAGTGACTCTTTCTCTGTTAATTTATCTTTTCGCTACAGGAACGTTCGAGGCCCCGTCCAGGCCGATAGAATATATATACATGATCCTCGGCGGAACTTCCGGGGCACTCATCGCGAAGGCGTGCCAGTTCCAGGCGATAAAGCTGATCGATGTATCGCGCACCACTGCCGTGCTGCCGCTGGAGTCGCTTTTCGTGATCCTCCTCTCTTACTATATATTTGGAGAGATACCTTCGTTAATTAAACTCATAGGCGGCGCCGGAATTATAATAGGCGTTATATTCCTCGTACTCTTCAGGGGCAAAGAGCCTGATGTCCTGGATAAGTGATTTCTTTGTCATTCCGGCCCCCGACCCGGAATCTCATCTGTTGCCTTTCCGCCGTTACCGCAAACTCTATATTCTGGCGCGAGCGGCGGAGTTTTCTTTTCTCTATCATATAATTATAAAGCTCAATTTAAGTAAATTCCGAATCAGTGATAAAATCTAAACATCCAATTCGTGTTTAGACAAAGATAAATATGGAGGGTAGTTATGAGATTAATGCAAATTGTTCGTATCCCGCATGAGACGTTCAACGAAGCTGTGAGGGACGGTAGCGTCGGTGCTAAGAACAAGGCTATTCTGGAAGAAATAAAACCTGAAGCGGTTTACTTTACGGAGATGGATGGGCATAGGGGCGCTGTTTTAATAGTCGATGTCAAGGACCCGTCCGAGATTCCGGCGCTTGCAGAGCCGTGGTTCCTTACATTCAATGCTGATGTTGAGTTACGGATTGTTATGAGTCCGTAGGACTTGGAGAAGGCCGGGCTCGACGAGCTGGCCAAGAAGTGGGGATAGGGCAAACTTCCGCCTTTTCCGCCAGGGTATAGTGATGTCGGTATCGTCGGAAGTTTTTTGCCTCCCCCTTGGGAAAAGGAGGGTTAGGGTGGATTTGTATTTGTTTTGATCTTTAAATCCCTCTCAATCCCCCTTTTTCTAAGGGAGAGGTTAAAAGGCAAAAGATGAGATCCTGGTGGGGACGGAGGCGAGCGCTTCCGAGCGATGCCGGTAGGGGCAGACCGGAGGGCGAAGCCCGATCGGGGGGAATTAATTGATAAGACAGAGGCTGGGGGCGGCGGAAGCTAATTTTAGCCCCTATTTTCAACGGAATAATCAAAAAAGGCGGGAAGTGTTAAACACTTCCCGCCTCGATATAAGGATTGATTAACAAGGGAGACTTCTGCTTCTCTTATTTAAATTATAATTAAAACGAACGTTAGTATCAATGATTATTTCAAATAGGGATAAAATGGTGAGTTCGAGTCACACGCTGGATTTGATTTCGATAACGAACTCGGGTGGGAAGCTCCCGCCCCATTTACTCACAATGGCTCGCCTTACGTACTTTCTGATTTCATGCTCTGTCTTGAGGCCGAGCGAGTGTTTCAATATTCTCTTTGAGTCCTTTTCAGTTATGGTGTTGAGGAGTTTCTTCACTTTTGGGATCGAATGCGTGTTCATGCTAAGCTCATCGACCCCCATACCTACGAGAAGTGGCACGCAAGAGAGCTGGGAGGCCATCTCGCCGCATACGCTTACCGGCACGCCCTTTTCGTGGCCCGCTTCAACGACGCTCTTTATGAGCCTGAGAATCGCTGGATGAAACGGCGTATATAAATACGAGACGTGTTCATTAACCCTGTCTACCGCCAGCGTATACTGTATCAGGTCGTTCGTGCCGATACTCAGGAAATCCACCTCTTCCGCTATGTCCGAGGCGATGATAGCGGCTGAGGGCGTCTCTATCATGACCCCTATCTCCCAGGAGTCCTCTTTCCCGAGCTCCCGGGCTATAGCCGAAATTATTCCCTTTGTGTCTATTATCTCTGAGAGCTTTGAGACCATGGGTATCAATATGCGTATCCTTTTATCTTTGGAAGATCTGAGTATTGCGCGGACTTGTGTGCTGAACGTATCCACATCGTCGAGGGAATACCGTATGCCTCTGAGCCCGAGGGCCGGGTTCAGCCTCTTTGAGGGCTCCATGCCTGCGGGGAATTTGTCTCCCCCGATGTCAAGGGTCCTGATGGTGACCTCGGGAGAGTTAAGAGTGGAGACCACTTTTTCATAGTTTTCAAGCTGCTTTTCCTCGTCGGGGAAATAGACCGAGTTTGTAAAGAGAAACTCCGTTCTGTACATACCGATGCCCTCTGCCCCGTAGCACATGGCGAGGTTAAGCTCTTCAGTGATCTCGATATTGGCGTTCACCTTTATTTCTTTTCCGTCCTTCGTGCGCCCGGGCAGCTTTGCGTATTGGAGGAGTTTTTTCTCCAGGTCCAGATAGTCGGATTTGCGCTTTTTAAACTCCACATATTCCCGCTCACCCGGGTCGAGTATTACGGTTCCGGTGAAGCCGTCAATAAAGATACTGTCCCCCGGTGACGCTCTGAGGGTAATATCCTCCAGGCCCATGACTGCGGGGATGCCGAGCGACTTTGCCACGATTGCGCTGTGGGAGGTAAGCGCTCCGATATCTGTAGCGATGCCGATTGCCTTGTGTTTCGCATACTGTACTACGTCGAGCGCCGATATATCGTGGGTGACGAGTATGGAGTCTTCTTCCAGGGCAGGGATATCTTCGTGTGCTCCGCGCAGGTTCCGGAGGATTCTCTCCCCAAGGTAATAGATGTCCGCGAGACGCTCTTTCATGTATATATCCTCTACGTCCTTAAACGCTTCGCTCTTTTTGGTTAGCACAGAATTTATGGCCCATCCGGCGTTTACGCGCTCGGACTCAATGTGCTTTAGCACTTTTTCAGAAAGTAAATCGTCCTCGAGCATCATTATATTAAAACTGAGTATCTGATGGTGCTCTCCTGTCTCCTCGGTATCGAGCTTATCCTTAATCGAGAGGAGCTCGTTTTTCGAGCGCTTTACGGCTGAGAGGAACCTCTGTTTTTCCGGGCCGATCCGGCTCTCGTCAATCCCTGTTCGCCGCACTATGGTTTTCGAGCGGTCCAGAATAACCACTTTACCGACGGCTATGCCCGGAGATATGGCAATACCGTTTCTCTCGACCCTCATACCCCCTCCCCGAATCCGCTCTCTATGAGCTCTTCAATATCATTTATCGCAGCCTCGGCGTCTCCTCCCGTTGTGGTTACCTCTATCTCGCTCCCCTTCGTAGCCGCAAGCGAGAGCACGCCCAAGATGCTCTTCCCATTCACCTCGTAGCTGTCCTTTACGAGCTTTATTTCAGACTCGAATTTGCTCGAAAGCCTGACGAAAACAGCCGCCGCGCGAGCGTGAAGCCCGAGCCTGTTCTTTATGGTAAATACCTTAGTGATTTTTATCTGAGACAATTTCACCGACACCCCCCGCTCCGGCGTATTATTTTAGACCCCCTTACCGGGTTTATTATAAATATTTAGATATTATTTTCAAATCGACTCCGGGCTTCCAAGTCACTAAGACCCGGGATAGGGTTTAAGCAGCGACGAGTCTAAAGTCTGATTCAGTACCACACCGGGTTCATATGTAATTTTTATGGCAAGCTCCCCTGTTTTAAAATCGATTATTTTGGGAAAGTAATGGCCGTTTATCAACCCGTCGAAATATTCATAATTAATATTAGCCGCTTCCCCAGAATCAAGAATTATTTGCGCTTTTTCAACACGTTTATTCGCGGGGTTAATCCAGAGCTTGTCGTCCATAACTCCGGCGCCATTCTTAAAACCGAGTATTATCAACCCGGGCGTGGAGCTTAATTCCACCTCTCTGTCTCCTGTGAACAAGTCCTTGGGTACACGTCCCATAACAAGATCGACCAAGTGCTCGATGGTAATCTCAAGCTCGAGCCCCGGATATACATAGGAAAGGTCGAACACTTCGCCTATATCGTAAACACCCTTGTCCCGCTGCGAGATGATATAAATATTTTTACCGTTCGAAGATATGAACCCCACAGTGCTCCCGAACGGGTTCAGGGCTTCCAGCCTCAGAAGGTCGGGCTCCCCGGCAAGCGTAACCTGAGTGTATGAGATTTTATCCCCGGGGGTTTTAACGCTGACAGAGGCCAGGCCTTTTACGGACCTTAAGGAGTTTTGCAGAAGCTCTGTTTTTTTTAATAATTCCTCAGGAGAGGTTTCAGGGAAACCTGAGCGTATTTGCTTCTGTGCGCATGAGGAGAGTAGAATCAGAAGTACCGCCGCTAGTATCTTTTTGTACACGGGTATCTCTGTCAGCTTTCGACGCTCATTTTCTGTCTTATGGTGTTGATCTTGCGCTCGAGCCTCTGTTTTAGCTTGAAGTCGGGCTCACCTTGGTAATCCCGGAACATCGTTAGCCCCTTCACGTAGTACTCTAGGGCTTTAAGCGTATCTCCCTTGTCGTAATATACGTCTCCCAAGTGCTCCATGATGGCAGGGTCGCCTGACTCCAGGCTCGCGGCTTTATTAAGAAGCTCGATCGCCTCGTCGTAGCGGCCCTTCTTGTAGTACACCCAGCCGAGGCTGTCTAATATATACCCTTTATTGGGCGTGAGCATGTTAGCCTTTTGAACCAGATTCTCCGCCTCATCCAGGTTCTCTCCCATCTCAGCGTACGTGAAACCCACAAAATTCAGAGCGTCGGCGTGCTCGGGGTTTATACGTATCAGCTCTTTCATCGAGTCTATGGACTTGTACTGCTCGTCCATAAAGTAATAGGTCACGCCGAGTGAATAATGGATTGTCTGGCTATCGGGGTGTTTGCTCAAATAATGATTATAGAGCGAAACAGCGTCTTTGTACCTGTCAAGCTTTCTGTAAAGAGAACCCAGGTAATTTACTATAACTTCGTTATCCGGGTTTCTGCTGTAAGCGTCTTCGATGAGCGTGAGCGACTTTTGTGTATTTCCTTTCTTATCGTATATAAACCCTCTTTGGACCAGACTTTCGTTATATAGGGGTGAATCAGGCGTAATGGATTCAAGGAGCGTCAGCGCCTCCTCGTAGTTCCCAGTCTCGATATACGCCACTGCAAGGTAGTATTTTGCACGCTCTTCAGATGGATCAGTGAGCGTAATGAGCTGAAACTCTTCTATTGCTTTTTCATAATCGCCGCTTTCGATGTAGAGGAGCCCTAGTCTGAGCTTGAGGTCCGGGTTTCTGAAGTCCAGGCTCTCAGCCTTTTCAAATTGCTCGGTGGCGTCGTCCATACGGTTTACCCTGAAAAGGAAATTACCATAGCGCACATAGGATTCGAGATTATTTGGGAATAGCGCTATTACTTCTTTGTATATTTTCTCCGATTCATCTATTTTCCCAAGCTTCTCATACGTGAGCGCAAGCTCGGCAAGCGCGGTGACAAACCCGGGGTCTACCTTGAGCGCTTCTTTAAAATAACGCTCGGCCTGCAGGTAGTCTCCGCTTTCGTAATAAACCCTGGCCAGGAAATAGTACCCTTTCTCGTTGTCGGGATAGATGTCGATAACTTTTTTAAAGCTTTCCTCAGCGGCTTTATAATTGCTGGCTTCATTCTCTATCATCCCTATAAAAAGATATGATTCCGCGTCCTCCGGGTTTAGCTCTACAGCGCGTTTTAAAAGCTTAAGTGACTTTTCTTTGTCTTTTTTATTCTGTGATAGTGAATACGCCTTGCCCAGGAGCATGTAGGAGGGAGCAAATTCAGGATCAATCTCGATTGACTGCTTGAGCTTGGCGAGCGCCTCCTCTGCCCTGCCCGCGGATATATAGATCACGGCAAGATTATATTTTAAATAAGCCGAATCGGGGTCGTATGTTTCAGCTGTTTCAAGCTCGCGAAGCGCTTCCTGAAAATTTCTCTGCTGGAAGTTGTATCTTGAAAGCGCAAAGTGGTAGTAAGCCTTTGCCTGAGAGGTCGGTTCCAGATCCTGTATTATAGACCCACCCTTCAGAAAGGGCTCAGGAGCCGTCTTTTGCGCGCATGAAGCAAGAAAATTCGCTACAATTAACACTGAGGCCAGGAGAATAATTGTAGTTAGATTCGATCGGTTCATATCAAGACGCGTCCAGGACCTTAATCTTAATTTTACCCACTACTTTCATAATCTCTCCACTTTTTTTTAAATCCCCTTCAATTAGCTTAATGTGCGCGGCGTCTGCGGGCAATTGTCCGTACGTAGAGTCCACTGCCACCCACTGCCCCAAAAACACTTCGTTCCAAGCATGATAGTAGAACTTGCCGTCTATGTAAATAGTCCCCATTACAACCTTTGTAGGAATACCCGAGGCTCTCGCAAGCGCGGCGAAGAGCACTGCGTGCTCATTACAGTCTCCTTTTTTCATTTCGAGAACGTCAAGGGCGTTGGGGAGGCTCACAGTGCCTTCTTTTTTCAGATTCTTATATACCCAGGAGCTGATCCGGGACGCGGCCTCCACGGGACCGCTCCCGCCTTTTACTATTGCCCGGGCTTTGGCCCTTATCCTCTCGTCGTCACTTTGAACCAGGTAAGTGGGCGACAAATACGCTATTTGAGATCCAGACTTGTACGGAAGCTCGTAACCCGTTAATAGAGATAGGTCCCGGGAGCGGACCTCGATCGTATTATCCTTGTATTGCTGTCGATATCCGTCATGGAAATTCATACCCTCTATATCGTCAAGCCCGGTGACTTCAGCGCGGAGGTACTCCAAGTGTCTGGGGTTTTTAATTTTAACGTCCACAGGGATCGAGGTTTTACCGGTTATATCGAATGTCGAAAACGGCCCGGCCTGGGTATCATCCCCCTGATCTTTAAAAGCTATGAGACCAGGCGGTATTAGCTGTTTTATAACCTCACCGTCCCGGGTAATCCACGAGGTGTATTTAGAGCCCATAAACTCTGTAGTCACCCTGAAAGTCTCGACCAGACCCGAATGCTCGGTTTGCACAGCCTCACGGGCCTCTACCCTATGTGTAGAAATAAGGTCCTCGGCGCCAACACCCATAATTACAGATGAAGGCTCAAAAAGAGATACCCGATATACGCCTCCTACTTCCATCGGTCTCTCTGACAGCCATTTCGGAAGAAGCGCGAATACCGTAAGCCCTCCCTTTGTCATCAGAGTTCTTTGGGTTTCACCCGATACAGATTGTAATTTTATCCTCAGCTCGTCACCGTCCACGCTCCCAACCGCGGACAACACTCCGGAATCAGAATCCATTTTGTAATTAAAAGATTGCAGAATAAAACCTTTGAGAGAGTATAGAGCCTCGGTAGTGACAGTCTGCTCCTTGCCTAGTAGAGTGATATTAATTTCGCTCTTTTCCTCCACCCTGGTGGTTGCTCCTGAATTATCAATTACAATATCCGTGAAACCTACTTTCTTGCCCGAAGAATATATGCTCATCAGACTTTCATTCCGGACGGGCGCATCGCTGCGAGATACCGGGATGTAGAGTATTAGAAGGGCTACAACGTACATTAAGGTCTTAAGAGTCTTGGAATGCATAGATGAATAATCTACACTAACTTTTGAGGCGGACAAGAATTTTTTCTAAATTGACACCAAGACCCCCATAAGGTTCACTACCTAAGCTATGAAAGTTAACGAGGTAATAGACAAAATATTGAGCGGAGAGAGGATAACTCCGGACGAAGGGCTTTATTTTCTAAAGGAGGCCGACACCTCCCGTATGGGAGCGCTTGCGGACTCTAAAAAGAGGGAGTTTCACCCGGACGGCGTTGTGACCTTCGTTGCCGACACAAACCCAAACTATACAAACGTGTGCGATACGGAATGCCTTTTCTGCGCGTTCTGGAGACCCCCGGGCGCATCAGGCGCCTATACCCTCAGTATAGATAAAATGATAGAAACAATGAGGACCTCCTATCATAACGGCGCTACAACGGTGCTTCTTCAGGGCGGGCATAATCCGGAAATCGGTCTTGAGTACTACACCGAGCTTGTAAGAAGGGCGCGTAAAGAGATTCCGGACCTTCATCTCCACATGTTCTCGGCCCCCGAGATAAACGCCATAGCCAAGTACTCCGGAATTTCCACGAAAGAAGTGTTAGAGAAGCTCTGGGACGCGGGGCTCAGGACAATCCCGGGCGGAGGCGCCGAGGTGCTTTCCAACCGCGTTAGAAAGAAAATCAGCCCTCTTAAGATAAACGCTGATGAGTGGATGAAAGTCACAAGGGAAGCGCACTTACTGGGGTTTAAAACCACGGCAACCATGATGTTCGGACACTTTGAGGAAGATGAGGATATAATCGAGCATCTTGAGAGAATCCGCTCGCTCCAAGACGAAACAGGTAATTTTCTGGCCTTCATTCCCTGGACGTTTAAGCCCAAGAATACGTTTCTCGAAAGAAAGCTCCCGAACGAAGTCGGGGGCGACAGATACCTGCGCGTGCTCGCGCTGTCGAGGATATATCTGGACAACTTCGCCCATATACAGGGTTCGTGGTTTACACAGGGCAATAAAGTGGGCTCGCTCTCAATGCACTACGGGGCAAGCGACCTAGGGGGCACGCTGTTTGACGAAAACGTACTCACATGCGCTGAGAACAAATACCGCTCCAGTCTCGATGAGCTTGTGCACATGATACGCTCTGCGGGGTTTACCCCCGCTCAGAGAAACACCTACTATGAAGTGATCAACCGTTTTTGAGGTTTTTATATCCCCTCCCCCAAAACCGCTATACAGCATTATATATCTTCACCTTCCAGGCGTTCCCCGTAAATTCTATTACGCAACTGAATCCTGAAAAACGAAGGAGCAGAAAATCAAACAGCTCAAGGGCCGAGCTTGTGATAAGCGGGGATGCCAGGAGGTCGTCTAATCCCCGGTCATCGAGATCCAAATACTCAGACAAAGAGAGCTCAAAGTCTGTCGTCCGATCCCCGAGCCCCCTCCGCACTTTAATACCCCTAAGCGTGATCTGTCCCTCGTCTCCGGACTTTTCGACCACCAGCCCAAGAGCCGCTCCGCCGTGCTCCGCTGTCTTGGCTGCAAGATATTCGTCTATCTCGGAGAGATGTATCTCCTCTGTTAGCTCTTCTTTCTCCACAGAGTGAATATATTATCCGGGTATATTACTTTAGGTGATTAGGTCATTTTAGTACTAGGCTATAAAATACCTAGCCATGACATTAAAAAAGCTACAAGAAATAATAAGCGGAAGCAAATGCCTAAGATGTGAAAATACAAGATTATAT